>OJBY01000004.1_pt1 | contig 285970 bp, 249 predicted proteins | sample 1591731 | NCBI WGS metagenome assembly OJBY01 (sample SAMN05416837, study PRJEB24817) | seawater metagenome | isolation source: Sea water | place: Canada:Atlantic | collected 2013-07
CATGTGAGAGTAGGACATTGCTAGGCTTCTATTAAGAAAAGCCCGTTACTGATGTGACGGGTTTTTTGCTGTCTGGCGTTTAAATAGCACTCTCAAGCAAATCAAATATATTTCTATATAGCTAACGAAAATCAACCTCCTACCTTTAATTACTTTAGTAAAGTGGAGCTTTTAGAATCAAAGTGTTTAAATAATTAAATAGAACATGCTCTGTATTGAGTTGATATTAATTTAATATTTGTATTCGGCAGCTTTTAATTTTTATCAGTGATAAAATCTAGCTTATATTATTGAATAGTTATTAAAGACTTATTATGGCGATTAATTGGTTCCCAGGGCATATGCATAAAGCCCAGAAAGAGATTAAAGAAATTTTACCGCAAATTGATGTGGTGATTGAAGTTTGTGATGCTCGTTTACCTTTTAGTAGCGAAAACCCGATGATCACGGAAATTCGTGGTGACAAACCTTTAATAAAAATTTTAAATAAGTCAGATTTAGCTGATCCTAAAATTACTGAACTATGGCTTAGCCACTTAGAATCTCAGCACAACGTGAAAGCTATCGCACTAACGACTGAGACACCATCAGTAGCTAAAACTATTCCTGCTTTAATTCGGAAGTTGGTTCCTAGTAAAGACGAAGCAGGTAAGCAAATTAATGCTGTTATTGTCGGTATTCCAAATGTCGGTAAATCTACTCTATTAAACACGCTTGTTGGTAAAGCTAAAGCAAAAGTAGGCAATGAGCCTGCTGTTACCAAAGGTCAACAAAGAATACGTTTAGAAGATGGTTTATATTTATATGATACCCCTGGCATGCTTTGGCCTAAAATAGTGAATCAAAATAGTGGCTACCGATTAGCAGTTACTAGTGCGGTTAAAGATACTGCATTTGATCACGAAGAGATTGCCTGCTTTGCTGCTGAATATTTATTAGAAGCTTACCCTGAACGCTTAAAAGAACGTTACAAGATTGAAGAGCTGCCTGAACAAGAGGTTGAGCTAATTGAAGCGCTTGGTAAACGTAGAGGCTGTGTAAGAAGTGGTGGCCATATCGATTTCCATAAAGCCTCAGAAATTTTAATTAACGAGATCCGGGATAAAACATTAGGCGGCATAACGTTTGAAACACCTGAAATGGTGGCTAAAGAAATAGTTCATTTTGAAAAGGTTGAAGCAGATAAAGTTGCTGCGCGAGAAGCTAAAAAATTAGCACGTGGTAGAGGGCGCCGTAATAAGCGCTAATATGTATAACTTACAAGGTATTAATATGAATTCAGAATTTGTTTTACACCCACAATTAGCAAATGATTGTTTTGTTATTACTGACTTTCCGTTGTCGCGTTTACTATTATGCAATGATAGTGCGTATCCTTGGTTTATATTGGTACCTAAAGTTGACAGTGTTCAAGATATTTACCAATTAGATTGGCAGGACCAACAACAATTATTAAATGAGTCTAGCATGCTTAGTGAAGTGCTGATGCAAGAGTTTAATGGCGATAAAATGAATGTAGCTGCATTAGGTAATGTTGTACCTCAACTGCACCTTCATCATATTGTTCGTTATAAAACTGATCCTTGTTGGCCTAAGCCCATTTGGGGGCAACAAGCATTGACGCCTTATAGTGATGCAGAGCTTATTGAAGTAAAAGAGCGTTTAATACCTAAATTGACAGCCATACTTGCAAGTAAAAACTAAACTAATCGAAACAAAATTAATGCACTAGTATTTTCTTATCTCCCATTACTTATTGATTAAGTAATGGGAGATAAGCCGTCACGGTTATTTGAATAAAAAGCCTAGTCTATAGCAACTATGCAACAGCTCTTTTATCTGCAGCAACTTCAATTAATGTTAATGATTGTTCCAAGTCAGCCAATAGATCTTCTACATTCTCCAAGCCAACAGATATTCTGATCAGACTGTCGCTGATACCAGCAGCTAATCGTTCTTCTTGTGTGTATGGTGAGTGTGTCATTGACGCAGGATGTTGAATGAGTGACTCCGCATCACCTAAACTTACTGCGATAGAGAATAATTTCATTCGGTTAATAAATTGGCTACCGCCAGCTAAGTCACTATCAATTTCAAATGCAATAACACCACCTGCTGCTTTCATTTGTTCGCCGATATACTTATTGCCTGCGTGGCTCTTCAGTCCAGGGTAATAAACTTTAGATACTTTAGAGTGCTGTTCTAGAAATTCAGCAAGCTTTTGCGCATTGCTGCAGTGGCGTTCCATGCGAATAGGTAAGGTTTTTAGGCCTCGCATAATTAACCATGCATCATGTGGGCTAATAGTAGCGCCAATATCTTTTAATACAGTCATTTTGATATTCATGATCATTTCGCTGCTGCCACAAATAATACCAGCAACCACATCACCGTGACCGTTAAGGTATTTAGTAGCACTATGAACAACAATGTCGATGCCGTATTTTTTAGGCTGTTGCAATACTGGCGTTAGAAAGGTGTTGTCGACAATCGAGATGATTTCATGCTTTTGAGCGATTTTTCCAATAGCAGCTAAATCGTATACTTCAAGGTTGGGGTTTACCGGGGTTTCTAGGAAAATAACTTTTGTATTTGGTTTTATTGCCGCTTCAACTTCTTCAGGGTTTGCCATATCTACAAAGCTAACTTCAATTCCCCAACGTGTTAGTTGGTGGTTCATTAAAGCAAAAGAGCAACCATATACTGCTTTTGAAGAAATTAAATGATCACCACAAGATAAATTAGCCAACAAAGCTCCTGAAACTGCGCCCATGCCAGTTGCCGTCGCGGCAGCGTCTTCCATATCTTCCATTGCAGCAACACGCATTTCTAATTGTCTGGTTGTTGGATTACCCAAACGACTATAGATATAACCATCTGCTTCACCTGCGAATCTATCTGCGCCTTGTTGTGCATTTTCAAAGATAAACGTTGATGTTTGATACAGCGGCGTAGCTAATGAGCCAAATTGTTCATCGTTAATACGACCAGAGTGAATCGCTTGAGTTTCGATATGCTTACTGTCAGACATAATTTTCCTTCTCTTTCGATATTATTGTTTTTGTTATAACCGCACTAATGCGTTATTGAATTTACTAGTAATCAATTAGCAAAAAGGCTGCCATCATTTATAATTCATATAAATCAATTGGTTACGGGCGATTGATTTTGGTATTATATTTTATTGTAATAAAATTATTACAATGGTATGAATGAAGGGGTACACCTACGCCTCTAGATACAATCTTTTAGTGAATTTTTACAGAAATTTACGGGAATTAGGATGTTTTTGTTTGTTGTAATAATTATGGTACATTGTAATTAATTTATTACATTTGATTTTTAAGTATATTATGCGTATCGAAATAGCGTCAGAAGATAGGATTGGTATAAGCCAAGAAATTTTGGCTGTACTCACGTTACTTAAACTTGATATAAGTGCTATGGAAGTCGCTACCCAACGCATATTCGTGCACCTTGCATGTACTGATATAAGCTTTGCTGATATTGAAAAAGCATTATTAGGTATTTTGGGAGTTAACCATTGTCGAACGATTGATTCATTACCAGCAGAAAGCCGAGAACGGCATTTAAGAGCATTATTAAATCGCTTACCTGATGCGATTATAGATATTGATGAGAGTGCCTGTGTGATGGCGTTGAATTTAGCAGGTGAAAAATTGTTAATTGCCCACCAGAAAAGCAAAGGCGTAGCTCCTATATCTGTGACTAAGCTTAAAGGCTCTCAAGTTACCAGTTTACTTGATATCGAAATAGAACAACCATTGCTTGATAAAGTGAGCTCGCAAAGTGTTGATATTGCGGGGCAAAGTTATATCGCTGAAATTAGTCCAATAAGCGAAAATGAAAGTAATTCAGGGGCGGTAATATCGCTAAAATCGATAAGCCGCTTAGGTCGACAAATTGCCATTATACAAACCCGTGATGAGCAGGGCATCGACCATATCATTGGTCATTCCGCGAGTATTCAACTATTAAAAGAGCAAACAACTCGATTTGCTGAATTAGACTTACCTGTGCTGATTAATGGTGAAACGGGTACTGGTAAAGAACTTGTTGCTAGAGCTCTGCATAATGCAAGCTATCGCCATCGTGCGCCGTTTCTTGCGGTTAATTGTGCGGCACTACCTGAGCATTTGTTAGAAAGTGAACTTTTTGGCTATGCCACGGGCGCATTTACCGGAGCGCAAAAGGGTGGCAAGCCAGGACTTTTTGAATTGGCTGAAGGCGGTACGGTATTCTTAGATGAAATTGCTGAAATGTCGCCTTATTTACAAGCTAAATTATTACGTTTCTTGCAAGACTTTAAATACCGCCGTTTAGGCGGTACTAAAGAGTTACATGCAAATGTACGCATTGTTAGTGCGACCCATCAAAATTTGCTCAGTATGATCGCCAAGCAGCAATTTAGGGAAGATTTGTTTTATCGACTTAATGTATTAAATTTAAGTTCGCCACCTTTACGAGAGCGTTCGGAAGATATTACGCTATTAGCTGAACACTTTGTAATATTGGCAGCTAATCAAATGAATTTACAACAGCCAATGATCGACCGTGCAGCAATGCAATTGTTAGTTTCATTTCCTTGGCCAGGTAATATTCGAGAGTTGCAGAATGTTTTGTTTCGCGCGGTTGCATTAAATGGGGATGGTGATATTTCTTCTCAAGATATATCTATTGCGCTTGCACAATTTACCCAAAATGATACTAGCACTGATGCTGTTATTGAAAATGAAGTGAGTAACTGGGCGAGTGCGCAAGCGCAGTTTGAAAGAAAACTAATTACCGATTTATATCCACACTATCCAACGACACGTAAACTTGCTGAACGACTACAGGTCTCGCACAACAAAATTGCTATGAAGTTAAGACAGTTTGATATTAAGTTATAGGTGCTGATACCAAACTGTCTTTAATTATTGTTGTTTAATCTTCTAATATTTTGTAAAGAATTTTTTTAACGTTTTGTGGCTCAAAAGGTTTGTCACACATTGCAGTGACGCCTTCTGTTAGGATATTTGCTAAGTGAGTGTCATTGCTTTCACTTGTTACCATTAATATCGGTAAATGTGATTGCTCACTCTCGTTTCTTATATACTTTGTTAGCTCTTTGCCATCGACTTCTGGCATATTGTAATCAGTAACGACCAAATCATACATATTGTCTTTTAATAACGTAATAGCCTCGCTACCATCAACAGCTTCAGTAACTTTTAGCAGGCCCAAATTGTTTAATACTCGCTTAATATGGTTTCGAGCCAAGCGACTATCGTCGACTAATAATACTCTAACTTCATGAACATCAAAATATTCTAGCTCAAGCTCATCTGTAGAAAGCAAATCAATAGTGGTATTAATAGCGGTTGCTAAATGATCGGGAGTGAAAGGCTTCGGTAATAGAGCAATCACCCCTGATTGCTTAAACTCTTCTAAATGTTCGCGGCGATGCTCGCTAGTTACTAGCATAAAAGGGGTATCAGAAATTGTCGGATTATTTCTAACTTTTTTCAATAAATCGATTGCCGTGCCATCATCAAAATACATTGCACTGGTAATGAGATCTCGTGGGTGTGTTTCAACGCTAGTATAAGCTTCGGCTATACTTTTAGCCTCTGAAACGTGGGTGATACCTTGCTGCTTTAGTTGTTTTATAATAATTTTTCTTTGTAAATCAGAAGGCTCAACAACCAGTAAGGATAATTCATTTGGATTCATAATATGACTCAGTATTTTTTATTGGAGAATGTTTTATCTAACCGCCAATAAACTTGACTTTAAAACCGTTTTTTTCAAGTACTAATTTTATTTCTTCGCGTTTATCGCCCTGAATTTCGATGACTTCACCAACAACGCTGCCACCAGTGCCACAAGTTTTTTTTAATTTTTTGGCCAGCTCTTTTAGTGCTTTTTCATCAAGGCCAAGGCCCGAAATGGTAATAACACCTTTACCTTTTCGTCCCTTGGTTTCGCGGCGTACTTTTGCAAAACCGTCTGACGCTGTTATCGTTTTCTCGACAGACTGCTTAATTCTCCCTTGCGAGGTTGAATATACCAAAGCGTCGTCATTACTGTTCACTGAGCTGTTGTCGTTATCGATACTTTTGCCAAAGGCGCCTGCTAAATCACTAAGGCTAGAAAATGTTTTTGTCATAATAGACTCTAATCACCAAATTTTAGATAAAATAAAACCACTACAAGAGTGGTTTTATTATACATGATTTTTGAGGTGAGAATATTAGCTTAAAGCTTACTTTCTAACTCAGGAAGAGCGTCGAATAAATCAGCAACAATACCGTAGTCAGCTACTTGGAAAATTGGCGCTTCAGCATCTTTGTTGATAGCAACAATGATTTTTGAATCTTTCATACCGGCTAAATGTTGAATAGCACCTGAAATACCAACGGCGATGTATAAGTTAGGGGCAACAATTTTACCTGTTTGGCCTACTTGCATATCGTTAGGTACAAAACCAGCATCAACAGCGGCACGTGATGCACCAATAGCTGCGCCTAGTTTATCTGCAATACCATCAAGAAGCTTGAAGTTATCACCATTTTGCATACCACGACCACCAGAGATAACAACGCCGGCCGCACCTAAGTCAGGTCTTTCAGATACTGAAAGTTCGTCGTTTACGTGGCTAGACGTACCCGCATCAGTTGCTTTATCTAAAGCAACAACCTCAGCACTACCGTCAGTTGCTACTGCGTCAAAACCGGTAGGGCGAACCGTGATTACTTTTTTGCTATCTAAACTTTGAACGGTAGCAATGGCGTTACCTGCGTAAATAGGGCGAACAAATGTGTCGCTGCTTTCTACGGCAATAATATCTGAAATTTGTGCAACATCTAACAAGGCAGCAACACGTGGCATAAAGTTCTTACCCGTTGTTAATGCTGTTGCAACGATGTGGTCATAGTCAGCTGCTAATTCAGTAACTAACAATGAAACGTTTTCAGCTAGCTGATGTTCGTATGCTGCGTTATCAGCAACTAATACTTTAGCTACGCCGTTAACTTTGCTTGCTGCATCGGCAACTGCCTGACAGTTATGGCCAGCAACTAACAAGTGAATTTCGCCACCCATTGCCTGTGCGGCAGCAACTGTTTTTAAGGTATCAGCTTTTAATTGGCTATTATCGTGTTCGGCAAATACTAATACGCTCATGAGATCACCTTCGCTTCATTTTTTAATTTTTCTACTAATTCATCAATACTTTCAACAACAATTCCTGCTTGACGTTCAGCAGGTGGCGTTACTTTTAATAAAGTAGTACGTGCTGTTAAGTCAAGGCCAAAGTCAGCCGCTGGTTTAACTGCTAGTGGCTTACGCTTTGCTTTCATAATGTTAGGTAATGAAGCGTAACGAGGCTCATTCAAGCGTAGGTCAGTAGTAACAATAGCAGGCAAGTTTAGAGCAACAGTTTGTAAACCACCGTCAACTTCGCGTGTTACGTTTACTTTCTCGCCATCAACATTAACTGCTGAAGCAAATGTACCTTGCGCCATACCGGTAAGTGCTGCAAGCATTTGACCCGTTTGATTGTTGTCGCTATCGATTGATTGCTTACCAAGAATTACCAATTGAGGCTGCTCTTCTTCAACAACTTTTTGTAATAATTTAGCAACATGTAAAGAGTCTAAGTTTTGGTCTGTGTCGATTTGAATCGCACGATCAGCACCGAGTGCTAAAGCTGTACGAAGTTGCTCCTGACATGATTTATCGCCAATTGATACTGCGATAACTTCTGTTGCTGTTCCTGCTTCTTTTAAACGAACCGCTTCTTCAACTGCGATTTCACAAAATGGGTTAATTGCCATTTTTACATTAGCAAGATCGACATTTGAGTTGTCTGCTTTAACACGTACTTTTACGTTATAGTCAATAACGCGTTTGATGGGTACTAATACTTTCATCGTTGCCTCTGATTGTGCTTGTTGTTGGTAATATTGGTTAAACTAAATAAAATTCAGCTTAACGCTATAATTATGGTTTGAAAGACTACTTGTAGATTACGTTTACGTCAACGTCTTCTGTCGATATCGTCAATCAAATTGCGCTTAAACAAATATTATCAGTAAATAATGCAATACAGGATAGTATTTACTTCGAAAATATCTATAATGTTGGATGTTATCAAACAGGTGTTTGAAAATCAAACGTGTGTTTGAATTCTTCATAAAAAATTGAATGATGGGAGATGTTATGGAACGCGAATCAATGGAGTTTGACGTTGTAATTGTTGGAGCTGGTCCTGCAGGCCTATCGACTGCTTGTCAATTAATGAAACTTGCACAAGAAAAAGAACAAGAATTAATGGTGTGTGTGGTTGAAAAAGGCTCGGAAGTTGGGGCTCACATACTATCTGGTGCTGTTTTTGAACCACGAGCGTTAGGTGAATTGTTTCCTGATTGGAAAGAAAAGGGCGCACCTTTAAATACCGCCGTAACTGGTGATGATATTTATTTGTTTAATGGCGAAAATAGCGCGGTTAAATTGCCTAGTTTTGGTGTTCCTAAAACTATGCATAATGAAGGCAACTACATTGTTAGTATGGGCAATGTTTGTCGTTGGTTAGCAGAACAAGCAGAAGAACTTGGTGTAGAAATTTTCCCAGGTTTTCCTGCACAAGATGTTATTTACAATGAAGATGGTAGTGTTGGCGGTGTTATCACTGGCGATATGGGTTTAGATGCTGAAGGCAAGCCAAAAGATTCATTTATGCCGGGTATGGAGCTAAAAGCAAAATACACTGTTTTTGCTGAAGGTTGTCGTGGCCATTTAGGTAAAGAATTGATTGCTAAGTTTTCTTTAGATGCTGATAAATCACCGCAGCATTACGGTTTAGGCTTTAAAGAAATTTGGGATATTGACCCTGCTAAACATCAAGAAGGCTTAGTTGTACATTCTGCCGGTTGGCCTTTGGAAAAAGATACAACGGGTGGTGGTTACTTATACCATGCGGAAAACAATCAAGTGTTTGTTGGCCTAATCGTTGATTTAAACTACAGCAACCCGCATTTAAGCCCGTTTGATGAATTTCAACGTTATAAACATCATCCAAAAATTGCTCAATACCTTGAAGGTGGTAAACGTGTTTCATATGGCGCTAGAGCAATGGCAAAAGGTGGGTTTAATTCTCTACCTAAAATGACTATGCCAGGTGCTGTATTAGTTGGTTGTGATGCAGGTACGATTAACTTTGCGAAAATCAAAGGTAATCACACGGCGATGAAATCAGGTATGTTAGCCGCTGAGTCAATATTTGAAGCGTTAGCTTCAGGTGATGAAGGTGGTAAAGAACTGACTAGCTACACAGAAAAATATAAAAATTCATGGTTATACGAAGAATTATACAACACCCGTAACTTTGGGCCTGCCATGCATAAATTTGGCACATTCATTGGTGGTGCGTATAACACGCTTGATCAGAATTTCTTCGGTGGAAAATTACCGTTTAATTTTAAAGACGACACCTTAGATCATACCCAATTAAAGCTGGCTAAAGATGTACCGGTGATTAATTATCCGAAACCTGATAATAAATTGAGTTTTGATAAACTGTCATCAGTATTTTTATCCAACACTAACCACGAAGAAGAGCAGCCATGTCATCTGAAGTTGGCTGATAGCAGTATTCCAATTAGTGTTAACTTAGCTAAATATAATGAGCCAGCTCAGCGATATTGTCCAGCAGGTGTCTATGAAGTTGAAAGTACAGACGAAGGTGATAAGTTTGTGATTAACTCTCAAAACTGTGTGCACTGTAAAACTTGTGACATTAAAGACCCTGCGCAGAATATAACTTGGGTAACACCTGAAGGTACCGGCGGACCAAATTATCCAAATATGTAATTGGCTAGTTAGTTAACTGTCTACAGGACATCGTCACGCTTTCGCATCCATGCGATCGTGACATACCGTTCATCCTGAACATAAAAAGCCTGCAATTGCAGGCTTTTTTGTACTTGCCATAAAATAAAATTAATTGGTTTCTATTAAATTGAATTCAGACAAGGCTGGAATTTCAAGCTGTAATCTATTTTCTATTTCGTCTAATACTTTTAGTCGAGCACAGATTTTTTCAGCTTTAACTTCTAAAGCATTCGCTTGATTACTTATTCCTAGCTTGATGTCGTTAGCCATGGTTTCAATACGTTGATCAAACGTTTCAACACGTTGCTCACTACTTTGCTCTTCACGGTGTGTCATTGCTTCACCAACGGCTATTAAAATAGTACCAACTGAGTCTGAAACAATAGATTCTATTTCTTTTTCAAACTCACCGGCAAATACTTCATCAAAGTCATCAAAGTCTTGTGGCGCAATATAGTAGCTGTCATCGCTATGATTAAATCTGGCACGTAAACGCCACTTCATCTCATCAAACTTTTCTTGAAACTGCTGGTGTGATGCACTGTTTTCGCCTGTTAAGCCACTAATCACTTTATTAACTGCTTTTAAGCCAAGCTCGACGCCTTCAATAGCAATGGAAACAATCGCCGGTACTTGCTCTCTGATACCTGCGGTGTATTCACTTAATTGCGCTTGCTGCTCTGTACTTAACTTTACTTCTCGACCATTTACAAATAGTTGGTGTTCACCATTAACTTGCACATAGGTTTGTCCTTGATTGACTATACGAATATGTGCAGGGTCAATAATGACACCGTGAGCAAAGTTGATGTCACATTGCTGTGCTTGTACTGCACCGACAAACATACTGCTAATTAATAAGCTGCGGGCAATAAATGCCATGGCAAACTCCATATCTTTAAATAATAGTGACAACTACAGTAAAAAGTCGAGTTGAAATTTTACGTTGTAACAATAGGATCTACGTGAATTTTTCGTTCTTTATAAATCAGGCGGCTCGGGCCATATTCACGACGAGTTCTATCATGAAACTCACCGACGTTAAGTTGAACGCCATGATATACTTTTTCAGTTGCCTCTACATAGACACTAGCCATATATTCTTGCAACGTTTCTTCAAGTGCTTCTTTTTTATTTAAATATTTACCCATGCTTTTAGCATGATGTTGGTAAGTAGAAATTACTTTACTTAACATCTCTGGCTTAGCTTTATCTTTTGGTAGCTTTTTAAGCTTATTAATCGCTACTTTTAGTTCAGTTGTTTTATCTGATTCTACAGTTACTAATTCATCAGCATCAGCAATTTGGTCTAAATATTGATTTACTTTATCTTGAAAAGAGATAATTGTTGTACTACCTGCTGTTGCGCCTACGGTGCCTGCTCGTACTGACTCTCCCGCACGAATATAGCCTGCAATAAGTTTACCGTTTGCTTTCTCTTCAGTGCCAACCCACAAGGTTGTCGCAACTTTGACAATATTGTGCATTAACTGATTTTCAATGCGTAAAGAAGCGCAATTTATTTCAGCATATTGGCTATACTTGGCAAAAACCTTTCCGCCAGCTCTTATGTTAGCGCTCATTTTAATTTGAGACGCATCAAGATCTTCAACTTCTTGTTTTTTACCTATAATACCGGTACCAATAGTAATATCTCCACCAGCTTCTAAAGTGGCTGATTCAACAAAGCCGCCAATAGATATATCGCCAGTAGCATGAACTTTCATGCCTTCGCATACATCACCATCAATTATGACGCTACCTTGGAAATCGACATGACCAGTACTAATATCAACATTTTTGATTTGGTATATATTGTCCACTTCCATACCATTTTCAATGATTCTTGGTAGGCCAACTAATGTAGACACTAATATGCTGTTATTTTTGGGGCTTAATGCTGTGCCATCACCAACATGCATATTTAAATCTTCACCTGGTGTAGGCTCTAATATATCACCAATAACAGTGTAACCTTTGATACCGTTGGTTAGTGGGATTTTTTGCGCTAATGGATCCCCAACTTTGACACAAATAATGTCGCCTAGATCACGCATGTCAACACTACCGTCTTCACGCTTTTTCGGTTTTAAAATTCTATCTTGAGCGCTCTCTACCAATAGTTTTATTCGAGAATCTTTGCCATCAATAGGCATTTTCCCTTGGGCAATTTCGCCTTTAACTAACGAGCCTGCAGGTTCTTTTGCGGCTTGCTTGGCAAGCACTATCAATTGCTCTTTACTAAAACCTTTAGTAACTCCAGCATCCTGAGCCGCATTCAAGATTGCTTTGGCGCCCATATGTTTTCCACCGAGTGCAGTCGATATTTCGGCACTGGCAGACATATTGTCATTTTCTATACGTATTGAGACTGTGGCATCACGGCGTTCAAGTATTTGATAGGTTATTTCGCGGCCAGTTTGATTTTCTTGTAATGGTTTCAATACGCTATTTAATTCGGCAATGGCATTTTTAACGCTACCATTATCGACATATAAATTACTAAATTCAGAACTCTGTATTAATTCGTGAATGCTTACTTCAGTTAAAAGTGTTTTTGTTTTAACAGGAGACAATACTAGGTCTATGTTATTTTTATTATTCGCTACTAAACTTGCCTTACTCACACTCGTATAACTCCATTACGTTGCAAAATTCAGGTATGCCTTAAATATAGTTTTCCTGATGGACTTTGATAAAGCTTGGGGTACCTACTTTTGAATAATCAATTTTGTATTCTTTATTATCCATTGCTTGCACAAAAATTAAGGTTTTCTCTTCACCAAAAATCTCAGTCATACTGACATCAACAACCTCTTGATAAGCTTTCTTCGCTTCAGAGCGTTTTTTAGGAACAATACCTTTATATAAACCCATACCGACATTACTCACTATAACAATAGGATGGATGCCATTAACCACGAGTAGATCAATTTTTTTGTTTTTATGGATGATGGTATTTCGACCACTGGTTATATAATTTTTATCAATCAAAACATTCTCCTTCTAAGCATCAGCTACTAAGCTGTTTGATAATTATAACGGTTGTCGTAACATTTTTCCTTGTGCACTAATGATTTTTCAATTGGTTAGTACATATAAAATGCTGACGACTAAGATTCAATTGAATCAAATATATAAAGATTTGAATTACTAAGCAATATAAAAGCCATCTACGGTAAGAATAATGGGTTGAAATTAGTTTTATTTATCATAATAAGCTGGATTATTACTATTTATTAACATTCTACGAATTAAATCTAGGCTGCGTGCAGCTACATCTTGTTGAAAATATTTTCTTGCGACAGGAATACAGTAATATTTTGCCTGTATTCTATTTTTATCTCCCCATGCAATCCATACAGAACCAACGGGTTTATCTTCTGTACCACCGCCAGGACCAGCAATACCTGAAACTGCAATGGTAAAGTCAGCACCAGAATTTATTAAAGCACCTTGCGCCATTGCTAAAACGGTTGCTTCACTGACAGCGCCATGCTTAATAAGGGTTGAAGCAGGCACACCAAGCATTTTACTTTTCATTTCATTTGAATAAGTTACAAAACCAGCCTCAAATATGGCCGACGCTCCCGCTATTGCAGTAATTTGACTGGCAATTAACCCACCTGTACATGATTCTGCCACGGTGATTTTTTGCTTTGATTCTACTAGCAGTGGCACAAGGTAGTCGGCAATAGTGTAATTTTCATTGGCACCTGTGCCTAAAATGTGAGCATCTAATAGTGAGGTTAATTTTTCTAACCATCGAGGCAGTAATACTTGGCCTTTTTCACAACAAGTTATTAGTTTTAATTCGAGAATTGGCATTGCAGCCCGAAAGCCAATAGTTATTTCGTTTGGCCAATCGGGAAAGGTATTATTAATTAACGCTTGTAGGCTAGATTCACCGATCCCGAAAAGATGCAGCCGGGCTATTTCATTATGTTTCGGAGCCGGAAAGCTTTTAACTAACAAAGGTACTATTTCTTCCTTTAGCATATGAATTAATTCACTTGGCACGCCAGGTGTACAGATAATAAGGCATTGGTTAAATTCGACACTAAAACCGACGGCACTACCTGTTTTATTGGCTATCACAGTGCTATTTTCTGGCAGGTAGGCTTGTTTTAAATTAGGTGCATTTAATACGGTTTGCCGTTTTTCAGCCCATAATTTTAAGTGTTGATGAGCTTGTTGATGAAGTACTAAGTTAACACTACAAGCAGATGCTAGTACTTGAGCTGTTAAATCGTCTACCGTTGGTCCAAGGCCGCCATTTATGATTAACACGTCTGACCCTTTGCTGAGCTGTGCAATTTCTATGGCAAGCAAGTCTTGGTCATCACCAATAGTGACTTTTTTATCAATACTCAAGCCAATGTCATTCAAATGTTCAGCAAATACCACTGAATTGGTGTCAGTGACGTCACCATTCATTAATTCACTGCCGGTTAGAAGTAAACTTACTTTTGTCTTCATAGTACAACTAATCTCGATATTATTTAGTCTCGTTATAGTAGCTAAAAACGGTTGGTATTACCTTGAATATAAAATGATATTTTTTATATGCATTAATTTTAATTAGTTTTAAACCTTTTTGATTAATTGGGTTACTAACTAGTTAAACAATAATGATTCGATAGCAATAATCAAAATACTAGGAAATATTATGCGAACTTCTTTTATAAAACTAATTTCAACTACCAGCGTTATTACTTTATTAAGCTTATCAGCGTATGCAGACGTGACTGACGAAATAGAAAAATCGTTTGATGTTAATGAAAATTCTTCGTTTAGACTTGATAATGTTAATGGCTCAGTGCAAATATCGTCATGGGACAGAGCCGAGGTTAAAGTGGTTGCTATCATCACTGCCGATAACCAAGACGATAGAGAAAATATTGTCGTAGATATGCAGCAAACCTCAGTTGGTGTTGCCGTTCAAACACGTTATAAAGAACGCGAAAAATGGGGCAGAAACAGTAACTCGGGTAAAGTTGAATACACTGTTACTGTGCCAAGTGGCATCTCATTATCAGCTATTGATTTGGTCAACGGTTCACTAAAAATTGATGGCGTAAAAGGTGAAGTTAATGCAGAACTTGTTAATGGCTCAATTAAGGCGCACGGTTTAGCAAGTAACAGTGAATTTAGTTCAGTTAATGGCAGTATTAAAATTACATATGATGAGTTTGCAAAAGAGTTAGACCGCATTGATGTTGAAACGGTAAATGGTAGTATTAAAGTGTCAGTGCCTAAATCACTTAGCGCAACAGTTAATGCTGAAACCATGCATGGTAGTATTAAAACTGATTTTGGCTTAGTAGCTGAGAAAAATATGTTTACCGGAAGGCATTTAAGTGGTGATGTTGGTAATGGCGACATAAAAATCACCATGGAAAGTGTAAATGGCAGCGTTAAACTGATGAGCCATTAAATTATCTGTATGGCATTATTTTATATAAACTGAAGCTAAGAGAGCTATTAGTTTGATAACCGAAGAAAAGCGAGTCATAACTCGCTTTTTTTAATTCCATTATTTGGCTAATATATTTCGCGATTTAAGCGTATAATGGAGGTAAGTGAGCTTTTCTGGATTTTCAATTGAAACAAGTTATAAATACTAAACGATTGATTGTATTTATTCGATACATAATAGCTTGTTGCTATCTTTCAATAAGCACCTCTCAGGCACAGGAATACATAATTGGCGTCGAAGATATTAGCTATTATCCCTTGTATGATTTCGCGCAAAAACCCTATAACGAAAGTTTTACCAAAGAACTATTAAGCGCTTTTTTCCATCATAAAGGTTATCAATTTAGGTTTGTGGCGTTACCATTAAAACGTTTTGATAAATGGTATACCGAAGATGCAATTGATTTTAAATTTCCTGATAATATTCGTTGGCGTAGTGAACAATCCAATAACTTAAATATTTCTTATAGTCATCCAGTTATTCAGTTAGTGGCCGGTTCATATGTCTTAAAGAATAATAATAGTAAACCTGAAAGTATGACTAGCCTAGGCACTATTTTAGGTTTTTTTCCTACTCTTTGGTATGACAAAATTAAGTCAGGAGCTGTTGAATTGGTTGAGGTTACTTCGCCTTATAGTCTTATTAAACATTTATTGCGTGGCAATGTAGATGTCACCAATATTGATAAAAATGTTATTAACTATAATTTGAAATTGTTAGGAAAAAAAAGCAATGACATTGTACTTAATGAAGACATTAAAAATGAGCCATATGCTTACCATTTTTCATCGATAAACCATCCCGATATTATCAAGGAATTTGACGAATTTCTAAATGAAAATCCTAAAGTCATTGCTCGTATTAAAACGAAATACAGCATAATAGAAGCAGATCCTGCCAAATACCATAATCAATAATTTATAGAGAGTTTCAGACGTATGACAGATCAAATCGAGTGCTATCATCGCTCCTTCTTATTTGGCAAATGGTACCGAAGTGAACATGATGAAGCCGGCAATGCTTTTACTGAATATGCACAATTGTCAGACGATGGTCATTACGAGTTCACTTTTATCCAACATGATGATGTTGGTAACATTAGTGAGCAAACTGTTGAGTCTGGTGATTGGGGACTTGTTGGCGATATTCACTTTACTATCAGTAAAAGCGAATTTATTGATAAAGAGCATTATGCTGCAGACTTAACCCATGAAGATAACTATCATGCTTATCGCGTATTAACCTTAAATAGCCAAATATTCGAATATCAGCATATCTTAACTAATGAAGTGTTTATCCTACGCCGAGTTATTGATAATATCGCACTCAGTTGAGACCTAAGTTAAAGTCCACATACTTATTACCCGTTTATATTAATTATCTTGTTGAGAATTCGAATGAAGCAAATTAAAGCCGCCAGTTTAATTACTGCGATTAAAACACCGTTTAACGCAAAGGGTGACATTGATTTTAATACGTATGATCAATTAGTCGCTGAACAAGTAAAAGCTGGCGTAGACGGTATTGTTGTTGGCGGCACGACTGGCGAAGGGCACTTACTAACTTGGGAAGAACATTTAATTCTTATTGCCCACAGTGTTCATAAACACGGTAAAGACTTATTAATTATTGGTAATACGGGTAGCAACAATACGCGTGAAGCGATAAAAGCAACACAACATGGTTTCGCAACAGGTATGGACGCAGCACTGCAAATTAATCCATATTATGGTCGCAGCTCTTTTGCTGGCGTTAGCGCACACTTTGAAAAAGTGCTCGATATTGGTCCGGCATTTATCTACAACGTGCCAGGTCGAACTGGACAAGATTTAACGCCAGACTTAATTGAACCGCTTTCAAAACACAAGAATTTTATTGGTGTTAAAGAATGTGCCGGTAATGATCGCATTGCTTATTATGAAGAGCGTGGCATTGCTTGTTGGTCAGGAAACGATGACCAATGTGCAGTAGGGCGTCATCAACATGGCTCACATGGTGTTATTTCAGTAACTTCTAATATAGTGCCTGGCTTAATGCGAAAATTAATGGATACGCCAAACGAAGCATTAGACACGCGCATGCAACCATTAATGAATTGGTTGTTTTGCGAGCCAAACCCAATTGCGATTAACACCACCTTGATGATGACAGCAGCGGTAGCGCCTATTTTTAGAATGCCTTATAAAGCATTAACTAAAGCGCAACGTGAAGAAGGTTTAACGTTATTATCTGAACTATCTCAAGATGAACTTGTTGGTGATAAATTAAACTTAATGGCTGACGAAGATTTTCATTATAGCTACTAGTAAGAGCTGTTAATAAATGAAGATGGCTATTTTAAATATATAAACAGTGAGCTTTGACTCACTGTTTTTTATGTTCAGGATGAACGGTATGTCATGGTGCCATGGATGGCAAAGAATGACGATGTTCAGGATGAACGGTCAGTTTTTTTGTTCCAGACAAAAACTAAGTACCTGCATCCATGCAGGCAATGTCATGGTGGCCGTTCCTAGGCATCCTGCCTTCACGGCATTAATATGTCGATGGCAAAGAATGACGATGTTCAGCGCTTTTTCAAACATCCTATATATCAAATCTATTTTTAATTAAATTGTTTTCATCAATTTATTAAGTAGCGGGCGCATTGCATCGGGTAATGCGAAGTTTTGCTCAATATTGCTGATTGGGCAGTTAAACGTTAACTCTACCGCACAAAGTTGTAGATCTACTTGCTGGTCTAATAAATTATTCTCTTGCTCAATCAACGGCTGCTGTTTGCCGTGAAGTCTGTCACCAAGCACTGGAAAGCCAATACTTGCCGCATGAATGCGTATTTGGTGCTTACGTCCCGACTCAATATTAACTTTCAATAACGATAAGTCGCGCTCTTTATCATAATCAAGATGTGTAAAATGACTACAAGCAGGTTTGCCCTCTATCGCTGATTCAATCGTTTCTGGTTGTGGGCGCTGTTGATGATTGCCGTGAACAATAATGTTATAGGTCTTTTCTAGCTGATGTTGTTCAAAAATCTGGCTTAACGCTCGCGCTGCTTTTTTGCTATGAGCAACTAAAATTAATCCTGTTGCGGCACGGTCAAGTCGATGTACAGGGAAAACAGCTCGCTCTGGTGCTAAGTTTTTTTGTGCCCAGCGGGTAATAGTGCAATGGTCGCTCCATTTCGAACCCTGAGATAACATGCCATAAGGTTTATACCAGACACTATATTCTGCTAAATCAGCTATTAACTGTGCTGGAGTAGGAACTTGGGATAAAACAGTAAAGTCGTAATAAAAATGTAGCTTGTCACCAATATGTAGTGGCTTCTTTAGGCGGCGACAACGTTGTGTTGTTTTACCGCGACTATGCCACAGTGCGCCTTTATCAATAGCCTTTTTTATCTCACCAACACTCAAGTCACATTGAATCTGTAAAGCTTCAATGATGCTTAAGCTGCGGTCAATATTTATGTGGCATTCAAATTTTTTCAAAATAGTTCTACTCAGTAAATTACTGTCAGCTAGTTTAACAAATTTATTGCGGTAATTGGTGTTAAGAAAGTAACTTCTATCGCTTGGGAAACAATATAAAAGAGTGAAAATTTAGTATCACTTTAATTTAGTGAAATTGAACATAGTTTTTAGCGTAATAGAACGATAAAATACTAGGTAATAGTAAAACAAAATGAGAACAACTAATGCAACGTAATGAAGAATTATTTCCTTTAGACAATGTCGGTAATGCTTTGTGGCAAATGTTAGAGGGCGGGGATGATCTAACTATCGAAAGAGAATTTGAATTTTCAGTTATTTTTTCTGATCAAGAGCAAGCGTTAAAGTTTGGTCAACTGTTGTTAGAAAACAACCAAAAACTTTCATTTTGCCCATACCAAGGTGATGAAGCTTTTCCATGGGAAATTACTGCTTATCCATTTATGGCGGCAAGTTATGAAAACATTGCTGCTTATCAAGAACTATTAACCTCGAGTGTAGCGCCATTTTCAGGTAAGTACGACGGTTGGTATTGTCTTGACTCGACAAAGTAAGTTTATTTTTCGATTTATCAAAAACTCAGGAAAACAACATGGATGAGCAGCAATTTAGCCAGCTAAAAAAAGCTAGCGCTAAATCATTTAATGATCAAAAAGCTTTGATAAAAAAAGTGTTGGCGGGACGAGATATTGCATGTCAGCAATGTGGAACACCTATCAGAGTTGTTCTACCTGAAGACAAAAAAACAACGGGCTTATATTGCGCCAAAGGCTGTACTAATATTGCTTTAGATTTTGTTCTATAAAAACGAAGTAACCTTCTATTTGATGAAAGCGACTTCGTTTTTTATCATTCATTTATTATAAGAATGTCGCAATATCTGTAATATTTTTCTTTGTTGTTGCATGGTGCGGCACGGTCGCGTCATCACTCGGGTAACCAGCAATTAACAACATGTACGGTCGGCTATTGTCATCTCGACCACAAACCTTACTTAAAAAAGACATAGGTTTAGGTGTGTGGGTTAAGGTGGCTAAACCACTAGAATGCAAAGCATTTATTAAAAAACCTGTCGCAATGCCTACTGATTCATGAACATAGTAATTAGTATTTTTCTCTTCAACTGAAATACCGCCTTTTTTCTCACTGAATATCGCGATTAGCCAAGGAGCATGTTCTAAATAAGGTTTGTTGGCATCTGTGCCCAATGGCTTTAACGCATCTAACCATTCTTCGCCAGCACGGCCTTGATAAAAGTTGCTTTCGTGAATTTCTGCTTGTTCTCGTATTTGTTTCTTTACATCGGCATTGTTGATAGCAACAAAGTGCCAAGGCTGATGGTTAGCACCACTTGGCGCTGTACCAGCCGCTTTTAGGCAGTTTTCAATCACTTCTTTAGCAACCGGGCGATCGCTGAAACTACGAATACTGTGGCGGCGTTTAATATTTTCATAGAACTCTGCGGAACGCTCGAGCATTTCTTCACTGGGATATTCAATATAATCGCTTAATGGCGATGCATCATGGGCTTGCATAAAACTTCCTATTACTTTTTATAATTTTTATTTAGTTTTCGATAATATTCATCATAAGGTAAGGCATAACTAGGGTAAACAAACTGTCGATGAATAGATTAAAGTTAAAAACTTTTAAGTGTAGAGAGGTTTGTACGTTTGATAACGCGAGTGAAGCAAACTGAAAGGTGAACAAAATTAAAGGTTAGTGACTAAAATTGACGATGTTTGTGCTTTGCTAACTTATTCAAATAATTATTGAGGCCCGTTCGGTGGCGGGTTATTTCTGCTTGGTATACACCAATACTGAGAAATGTTGCCATGATCATACTGATAAGTAGTAAGTGCACCTCTTGGGCATAAGCCGAAACTAATGTCGTGATCACGGCACCAATAACGCAATAGCTTAACACTATTCTCAACCATACATAGATGGCTTTTATCGTGTTTTGAGCTGATGAATAGCTTAATTGTTGGTCTGCTTTCAAGGTTTATGGTCTTCTTGTCGTTAATTTATATTTTGAGCAAAGCTCAGTATAATTAACGTTAGAGGAATATATAAGCAATTATCTATTCGAAAAAGACATAAGGAAGAAGTTAAGTTTATATCCTGAACTTAACTATTTTGGCTATTCAGTGTTCTGACGCTATGTCGGTGAATAATATCCTTCTTGAGAAAACAAAAAAGCGCCAGAAGGCGCTTTTTAAATGCTAAATTTTATTGACTGACAATAAAATTAACCGATGAATTTTCGCGCGTTACGGAACATGCGAACCCAAGGTGAATCTTCTTGCCATTCATCTGGGTGCCATGAGTTGGCAACAGTACGGAATACACGCTCAGGATGAGGCATCATAATAGTGACTCGACCATCAGTTGTTGTTAATGCCGTAATACCGTCAGGTGAACCGTTCGGGTTGGCAGGGTAGGTTTCTGTTATGTGACCATAGTTATCAACATAACGCATCGCCACTGTACCTGATTCATTGGCAGCATCAATAGCATCATCAGAGCTGAATTCAGTACGACCTTCACCGTGAGATACAGCGATAGGCATACGAGAGCCTGCCATACCATCGAAGAAGATAGATGGATTTTCTTGAATTTCAACTAAGCTAAAACGCGCTTCAAATCGTTCAGACTTGTTTTGAACGAAACGTGGCCAAGCTTGTGAGCCTGGGATAATTTCTTTCAGATTTGACAACATTTGACAGCCGTTACAAACACCTAAAGAGAAAGTATCTTCACGTTCGAAGAAAGCTTTAAACATGGCTTTAGCATCTTTGTTGAACAAAATTGATTTTGCCCAACCTTCACCAGCACCTAATACATCACCGTACGAGAAACCACCACAAGCTACTAAACCGTTAAAATCAGCTAAATCAGTACGACCAGACAATATGTCTGACATGTGTACATCAATTGCTACAAAACCAGCACGGTCAAATGCCGCGGCCATTTCTACATGAGAGTTAACACCTTGCTCACGTAAAATTGCGATGCGAGGGTTTGTGCCGTTCTGCGCATCTTTCGCGATAAGTTCTGCGACAATGTCTTCATTAATGTCGAAACTTAACTCAGCATTTAAACCTGGATCTTCAGTATCGTATTTTACATCGTGTTCTTGTTGCGCACATTCAGGGTTATCACGTAATGATTGCATTCTAAATGTGGTTTGTGCCCATAACGTACGGAAGTAAGTACGAGAATTTTCTAGTACTACCGCACCGTCACGGCTAAAACGTAGCGTATCTTCGTTATTAATGCGGCCAATATCAGTACAACAATCTAAAATACCGTGTTCAGCTAATACCGCGTGGATAGCATCAACATCGCTTTCACGAATTTGAATGACGGCACCCAACTCTTCATTAAATAGTACGTCAACATCATTACCTGATGCAGAAGTTAACTTAGTTAAGTCAATATCAACACCGGTATGACCGGCAAATGCCATTTCAACAACCGAGGCAAATAAACCACCGTCAGATCTATCATGATAAGCTATAAGCTTTTCATCACGCACTAAGGTTTGCATGGCGTTAAAGAAGCCTTTTAATGTTTCAGGGCTATCAACGTCTGGCGTTTCATTACCAAGTTGTTTGTATACTTGCGCTAAACATGAACCGCCTAAACGGTTTTTACCTTTTGATAAGTCGATAGCAACAATGCGCGTATCGCCTTGATCTGTTCTTAACTCTGGCGTTACGGTTTTACGAATATCTTCAACAACACCAAAAGCGGTGATGATTAATGACATAGGTGAAGTAACCGATTTCTCTTCGCCATTTTCATCCCATTTGGTTTTCATTGACATAGAGTCTTTACCAACAGGAATAGTTAATCCAAGTGCAGGACAAAGTTCTTCACCAATAGCTTTAACCGCTTCGTATAAACCCGCATCTTCACCTGGGTGACCAGCTGGAGACATCCAGTTTGCAGAAAGCTTAATACGGTTTAAGTCTCCGATATCGGTACCAGCAATGTTGGTTAATGACTCGGCTACGGCTAAACGAGCAGAAGCACCAAAGTTCAGTAATGCCACTGGCGTACGCTCACCTAGTGACATCGCTTCACCGTGGTATGAATCAAGCGCTGAAGCGGTAACACCACAGTCAGCTACAGGTACTTGCCAAGGACCAACCATTTGGTCGCGATTAACCATACCCGTTACCGAGCGGTCACCAATAGTAATCAGGAAGGTTTTTTCTGCCACAGTAGGTAATGATAAAATTCTGTCTGCCGCATCACTTAAGGCGATATCAGCAACAACTAATTCATCACCAGTTGCAGTTGCAGTCGTCACGTCTTTGAATATTTTTGGCGTTTTACCTAATAACACATCCAATGGTAAATCAATTGGTGTGTCTAACTTGTCGTTGCCGGCAAAGTGTTCATCAGTTACCGTTAAGTGTTCTTCTTCTGTTGCTCGGCCTACTACGGCATAAGGAGCACGTTCACGAGCACAAATATTTTTAAAGGTTTCAAGGTTTTCATCTGATACCGCAATAACGTAACGCTCTTGAGATTCGTTACACCAAATCTCATGTGGTGCCATGCTGCGCTCATCGTTTGGTACGTTGCGAAGTTCAAATACACCACCGCGACCACCATCTGAAACTAATTCAGGAAAAGCGTTTGATAAACCACCCGCACCAACATCGTGAATAAAGGCAATAGGGTTTTGCTCTCCTAACTGCCAACACTTATCAATAACTTCCTGACAACGACGTTCCATTTCTGGGTTTTCACGTTGTACTGAAGCAAAGTCTAAGTTTTCAGCTGATTGACCTGAAGCCATTGAAGAAGCAGCACCGCCACCTAAACCAATGTTCATTGCTGGGCCGCCAAGGGCAATTAAATGCGCGCCAACAACGATTTCACGTTTTTGTACATGTTCATCACGAATGTTACCTAAACCACCAGCAAGCATAATAGGTTTATGGTAACCACGAACTTCCGCGCCATTGAATGAGTTAACTTCTTCTTCATAGGTACGGAAGTAACCTAAAATAGCCGGACGGCCAAATTCGTTGTTAAATGCCGCGCCACCTAATGGACCTTCCATCATAATATCGAAGGCTGAAACGATACGACTTGGCTTACCAAAGTCTGATTCCCAAGGCTGTTCAAAGTTTGGAATACGTAAATTTGACACTGAAAAACCAACTAAACCCGCTTTAGGCTTAGAGCCAATGCCTGTTGCGCCTTCATCACGAATTTCACCACCAGAGCCAGTTGCAGCACCAGGGTATGGTGAAATAGCCGTAGGGTGATTGTGAGTTTCAACTTTCATTAGAATTTGAATGTCTTCATGGTTGTAGCCATAGACATTGGTTTCAGGGTGTGGGAAGAAACGACCACCTTTATTACCCACCATAACCGCAGCGTTATCTTTGTAAGCACTTAAGACAAAATCAGGGTTAACTTCATGGGTATTGCGGATCATTTTAAATAATGATTTTGGCTGTTTTACGCCATCAATAGTCCAATCAGCGTTAAATATTTTATGACGACAATGTTCAGAGTTTGCTTGAGCAAACATATAAAGTTCGATGTCGTGAGGATTACGACCCAGCTTACTGAAGTTTTCGAATAAGTAGTTAACTTCATCTTCAGCTAATGCCAAACCTAAATCTATATTGGCTTGAACTAAAGCGTTTTTACCACCATTTTCAATATCAATTGCAGTGAGTTCGCCTGGCTCTGCCGTTGCAAAAAGGCTAGTTGCGTGAGCCATTTCAGAAAATACCGCTTCCATCATGCGATCTGAAATTAAGTGATTAAGCTGAGTTTGTTGTTGCGCAGATAACTCAGTTGATAACGATATGTAATATGCAATGCCGCGTTCTAAGCGAGAAACTTTTGCAAGACCACAATTGTGTGCGATATCGGTAGATTTTGATGACCAAGGTGAAATAGTACCTGGACGAGGTGTAACTAATAAAAATTTCCCAACAGGTTCATGTTCTTCAATTGTTGGTCCATACTTAAGAAGTTGCTGTAAAACTTGAGATTCTTCAGCGTTTAGCTCTTCTTTAATATGTGCAAAGTGGGTAAATTCAGCATAGATATCCGTGACGGGCAGTTGCAGCTCAGAACACTGATTTAGTAGCTTACTTACTCTAAAATCAGATAGTGCTGGCGCACCGCGAAGGGTTTTCATCAACATCGACATAGTCTATTTCACCGGTTAGATTAATTAAGGATAAAAAACGCGCGTATTATAGATGAATCGGCCTGATTATAGAAACGATTTGTCTCATTTGAGACTAATTTTTTAGGCTTAAATAATTAAAACTGTAAAAAGAGCTTTTTTAATAAATGAATTCACGTGACAATAGGGCACTATGATAAAAAAACAAATAAAATCATTTACTAAGAAATTCAACGTTAATCAGCTCTGGGCAGCGTTTTTACTGCTATCTTCGTTGTTTTTGTTGGGGTGTAAATCCGAGCCATCGTCAGCTAATTTGCAACGTATTATTGATCGTGGCTACGTTACAGTTGGTACGCTATATGGTAATACCAGCTATTATCTTGACGCTGAAGGTGCAGCAGGATTTGAATATGAGCTTGCACAAAAATATGCCAATTTTTTAGGTGTAGAATTAAAGATGTTGCCAAGCTACAACCTCAATGAGTTATTTGAACAACTGAATAACGGCGAGGTTGATTTACTTGCGGCTGGATTGTCGGTAACGGATGAGCGTCTGCAACAGTATCGTTTTGCGCCAAGTTATGATGATGTTAGTCAAAAGCTGGTATTCAAGCAGGGCAACATTAGGCCAAGAGAATTAAGTGATTTAACCGGTAAGTTAGCAATTGTTGCAGAGTCAAGCCATGTTGAAAACTTAGCCCGCTTAAAGCTGTCTAACCCTAAATTAGCTTGGTCAGAAACCAGTGAGTTAGACAGTGATGAATTACTGTTAAGTGTACTTTCTGGTGAAATAGATTATACCGTTGTTGACAGTAATACCTTAGCAATCAACCGCCGTTACTATCCGGAAATTAGTATTGGCTTTACCATACGTAAAGCAGAGCCACTGGCTTGGATGGTAAGTAAGCAAAGCGATGATGCCATTTTAGGTAGTTTAGTAGAGTTCTTTGGCCAAGTTCATCATAACGGTGTCCTACTGGCATTAGACGATAAATATTATGGTCATATTGAAGAGTTTAATTATGTTGATACTCGGATGTTTATTAAAGCCATTGAAAATAAACTACCAAAATATCAACCATTATTTGAAAAGTATGGTCAAGAAATGGATTGGCGCTTATTAGCGGCAATTAGTTATCAAGAATCACATTGGAATCCACATGCTCGTTCGTTTACCGGTGTGCGAGGCATGATGATGTTAACGTTGCCAACTGCTAAACAAATGGGGATTAAAAGCCGTTTAGATGCCGAGCAAAGCATTCGCGGTGGCGCCAAGTACTTTAAACAATTAATTGATCGTATGCCTGCTAGAATACCAAACCCCGACCGCTTATGGTTTGCCCTAGCTTCCTACAATATTGGTTTAGGCCATTTACATGATGCTCGCACGATAACGCAGCAACAAGGTGGAGATCCTGATCGTTGGGTCGAAGTGAAAGAGCGCTTGCCGCTGTTAAAACAAAAAAAATATTATAAAAAAACTCGTTATGGTTATGCGCGTGGCGATGAGCCAGTGCATTATGTTGAAAATATTCGCCGTTATTACGATACATTAACTTGGATGGATAATCAGACCAAAAAGCTTACGCCTAAAACAGAGATAGCTGCAAACGCAACGGAAGAATAAGCTGAAGAAATATAGTAAATAGTGCAGAAAACTTATGTAGTTATGTTTATTTTGGCTAAAATTTTACTATAAATTTGAATAATCATGTTCATTGTCATTAAACGGTCACAATTATTATTGATACTAGTGAAAATTAGGAATAACATCAGAAAAACAAATAAAAATAAAGTGTGTGATTAGGCATGCTAAAGAGGTTAAAAATGAAAGCTAGAAAATGTTTATCAAGTAACCAAAGAAAAAGAACGTTACACCGTAATAAAGTAAAGTTAGCTAACCGTCGTCATACGCAATTCAGTGTCGACCAATATAACAGTGAAGAATCATCCGTTAATGCCAATAACGAGCTAGAAAATAGCTAGCTCGTCTACCGCAAAATTATTCTGACATACGGCCTGAAAATATCACTAAAAATATTAACCGCAATAACAACCAAGTCCACAGTTAAACGTGTTTGCCACGGCTCCAATCACTTGCTTTAAGTAACCTATTGCCAGCGTCAACAGCGCCACTTTCCATGGTTGTGCCCATCGAATCATTCCAACGGTTTAAATAGCCAAATAAAGATATGACGCCGAGTATTTCAACTATTTCTCCTTCATCCCAATAGCGATGAAGATCCTTACTGATACTTTCATCAACGGCGTTAGGCACACTTGAAGCAGCTAAGGCAAACTCAAATGCAGATTTTTCAGCATCAGTATATAAATCACTATCACGAAAACCCCAGATGTTATCTAAGCGTTCATCTGTGCCGCCATACCTTTCAGCAGCTAAAATTGTGTGGGCTTCGCAATACCGACAACCCGTATTAGCACTGGTGATGTAGCCAATTAAACGTTTTTGCTCTGCGGTTACTCGTCCGTCATTTGCCATTACTGCCATATTTAAATTAATAAATGCTTTAGCAATTGCAGGGCGGCGTTGCATTGTTAAGACACTGTTTGGACAAAATCCTAACGTTTCATTAAAAAAGCGTGCTAGTTCGGCAACATCTTCATTTTCATCGCTAGCTAATGGGGTGACAAGTGGCATTATAAATCTCCAATATGAATAAATAATCAACAGTTTTTTAAAAGTTAACTTAGCATATTTACACGATGTTGCAAATGCAATATCTTTATTCAAATGTTGTATTGTTAATTTTCGATCTTGGTAAGCACATGCAAAATAAGAGATTGCTATAACTTTAGGATAATTATTGTGTCAAAAGAAATGACAAGGTAAAGTGAAATTGCTCATTATTCTATTTTAAGGTGTCACTATTTCTTCTACAGCGAGAGAACAAGCGTTTAAGCTATCAAGCCTGATTGATAGCCCGCTAGATTTGTCTAATCATTTACCTTTTCGTGTTGCTGTTGTGAGTAATTTATTAGCGCTTAACCGTGACCTAAGCATTCGCAGTTTATCGAACTTAGAGCCAAGAGAGATGCGCGTTATACTCAATATTGGTTCATATATGCCAATAAAGTCTGCTGACATTGCATATCAATCAAGAATAGATTCGACCAATGTTAGTCGGGCAGTGAAAGTACTATTGGCTAAAAAGTTAATTATTTCTGAGCCCGATCCAAAGAGTAAAAACATTAAGTATTTGTCGTTAACGACATCAGGAACAACTTTATACAAGCAGTTAACTGAGGCACTTGAACCTCGAGCACAAGCGCTTGAAAGTGTATTGTCTGAAGAAGAAAAGGCGAGCTTTTTTCAGTGTTTAACAAAAATTGAAGCGAAAGCAGAACAGCTACTTTCACAACAAGCATTATCATTTGTTAATCAAGGGCTAGAGCTCCCTGCTGATCAAAAAGAGTTACTCCGTTGGTATAAAAAGAGTCAGCAGAAAGAATGCTAATGCAGGTTTAGCGGTTACATAGTCAAGGAGGAAGTTATGACGATTGAGCACGGGAGCTACTCCATCACACTTGACGGCAGGGTCTTAAGCATTACCTTATCAGGTATGTTTAATGATATTGCCACACAAAATGTTTGTTATAAAATTCAAGGCGAAGTTGAAAGTCTTAACGGGCAAAGCTTTGGAGTATTACTTGATTGTACTACCTATGAAGGTAGTACGCGTGAAGCACACCAAATTTCTAATCAATTTTTATTGTGGCTTAATAAACAAGCTTGTAGCGCTAGAGCGATCATATATAGTCAAAAGCTTTATTTTGATATTGTTAAAAATGAACAGCCGGCGCTATTTGAATTACAAAATCGCAAGGAATTTCATGATTTAGCAGAAGCAAAATCTTGGCTGGCTGTGCAGTTTTAAGCTATTCAGTCGCGCTTCTTTCTAACAATACTGCACCTGAATCGTTGTCGCCCAACTTATCCTCAGGATTATAAATAGGGCAGTTCTTCATTGATAAACATCCACAACCAATGCAGCCGTCGAGTGAGTCTCGCAGCTTTTCTAAATAGGCTATTTTTTGGTTTAAGCCCTTTTGCCAATAACGTGATAATTGCTGCCAATCATCTTTAGTTGGTGTTCTGTTATCAGGCAAGTTGGCAAAAGCTGCTTTGATTTCTTCTAAACAGACACCCATTTTCTGCGCGGCTTTGATAACAGAAATACGCCTTAGCACTTCGCGCATATAACGACGTTGATTACCTTGGTTTCGTAAGCTTTTAATCAAACCTAAGCTTTCATAAAAATGTAAGGTTGATACTTTTACACCGCAGCGTTTTGCTACTTGCCCAACACTTAAATTAGCTTCTTCTAGCATTGATTAACCCTTTTTTAATTTTTTTGAAAATAATGCTTTACCTCAAGTGCTCTTGAGGTTTTATGCTTGGTTTCAACATTAACACAAGGGAGTTAAATAATGAAAAATTTGGCCACTGAACACAATAAAGCTAGAGATAAATTTATTACTAACAAGCACAAAAACAAGACATTACGCAGAACCTTCCAAATTTATAATGCCACCTTATGTAATAAGTAACGCTATCTCATTAAGAACATAACTAAGAAACACTAATCGAAATAAAAATAACTAAAAGGAAAGCATCATGTTGTATTTAGAACATTTAAATTTAGTCGTTAAGGATATTCCTCGGGCATTAGCATTTTATCAAGCGGCGTTTCCACATTGGCATATTCGCGGTGAAGGACATTCCACTTGGCATGGTAAGCCAAGACGTTGGCTGCATTTTGGTGATGATTATTTATATCTTGCTTTGAGCGACCATGGTGACAGTGATATTCGTGATAACAGCGGTTATCAAGTGGGGTTAAGTCATTTTGCCTTTGTTACTGATGAATTAGCGAAAGTAACTCAGCGTTTAAAAGCGGCTGGGTTTATTGGAGAGCAGGGAGATGGCACTTCAGGCATTCGCAATAACACCTACTTCGTTGATGCTGATGGCTACGAAGTAGAGTTTGTTGAATACGTAACTGAGGTTGTTAGTAAGAGAAATGATTATTGCTAGCTTTCTTTAAGTACATTATTAAGGTGCTTTAGTAATGTACTTATTTGCCTATGAATTTCACAAAAAATAACATAATAAAAATTTGATAATGATGGATATTACGTTATTTTATTCAACAATTAAATATACTGGAATTATTTGTATGCTTTTAAAGTAGTTTGGAAGCTGTAAAGGAGATCTATGTCGTACGTCGATACAGTTAAAGAGAAGCATCGTTTTGAGCAATCATTTCGTGCTCTAATTAAATACCTTAATGTAATGTGTATTGAAGAACTTGAGTTAGCAATGGCCTATTTAGCAGATGATCTTATTTCGGAAAAAAATGAAGCCAAGAAAGTGAATATTCAAGTAAAAGGTGCATCCCTGCGAATTTATACCGAACTCAGAGTATCGGGTATATTAGAGCAACGAAAAATGCAACGTTTTTTATATAATGGCGAGATGAAAAAATACTTCGAGCACTTCGCACAAGTTAAGCGAGAAGCGGAACTTATTAAACGGGATAAGCTACTTTTAAAGTTACATCACGACTACAATCTAGCAATGGAAGAATACCTTAGTGCGGACAAAAAGTGGGCCAAAGAGCGAGGTAAGCTTTCATTCACTAAACGCTTATTTTATAAAGAGCCTAGACCGAAAAAGCCGTTGTTATATCCTCACATTCCATTCCTCCCAAGTTTAGCTTTTTATGTTAAAGAAGAGCAAAAACGAGGGACTTTAAAAGAATTCTTTATTGGTAATGTGCGGAAGTTTGAGCTTCTTGCTCTTTCTGAGGCTCCAATAAACTTTACTACAAATGACATCACTTTCCTTGCCCAGTGAATTCCTAATTATTAAGTCAACAAGATAGCTAAACTTTGTTTTTTATTTTTCTTCTCGCTTGCTTGTCAGCTTTTTTCTCTGCTCGACGGCGTTTAAAAAACGCTGAAAGCATGGCGCTACACTCTGTTGCAAGTAACCCTGATTTTACTGCTATTTGATGGTTATGCTTTTCATGGTTTACCAATGCAAAGGCGCTACCGGCAGCGCCAGTTTTAAAGTCTTCACTGGCAAATATTAACCGCTTAATTCGGCTGTGTACTAGTAGGCCAGCACACATGCAGCAAGGTTCAAGTGTTACATATAAAGTGCAGTCTAATAGTCGATAATTTGCGATGCTTTTACCGGCATCACGAACTGCCATCATTTCTGCATGTGCTGACGGGTCGTTGTTCATGATTGATTGATTAAAACCTTCACCAATAATTTTGCCATCACAAACTATTACCGCGCCAACCGGTATTTCATTGTGGCTTTCGGCAATCATTGCCAATTCAATAGCGCGGTGCATGAACTTTTCATCTTCAGCTGAAAATTCTGCCGCTAGCGATAAACTTGCATTAAGTGATGGAATATTGTCAGTCATAAGCTATAAAAACATTTCTAGTAAATCATTAAGGTATCTGTGACCCAATTTGCTGACAGACCAAAGCTTGCCATCAAATTCCATCAACTGTTTTTCTTGCGCATGCAATAGTGTCGGTAAAACAGCTTGTTCGCTCAGGCCTGTGTAGGCTTTAAATTCATCAAGCGAAAAACCAGCATGTAAACGCAGTCGGTTCATCATGTACTCAAACGGCAATTCTTCGTCTGTCACAGTATGAATTTTGTCGAGTGCTTTTCTGCTGGTGTCTAAATAACCTTTTGGGTGTTTTACTTTTACCGTGCGATAAACTTGCTGATTATCGACATCAGTAATTTTGCCATGTGCGCCACAACCAATGCCGAGGTAATCGCCAAATTGCCAATAGTTCAGGTTATGCTGACATTGGTATTCAGGCTTACTGTAGGCTGATATTTCATATTGGTGATAGCCCGCTTCATTGAGCAGGGCTATACCTTGGTCTTGAATATTCCACAGTACTTCATCTTGCGGCAATTTAGGTGGCCTAGAATGAAAGGCGGTATTTGGCTCAATGGTTAATTGATACCATGAAATATGAGTGGGCTTTAAGCTAATCGCAGTTTTTAAGTCATCGAGTGCATGTTCAACGGTTTGCTCAGGTAAGCCATGCATTAAATCTAAATTAAAACTTTTAACACCGCATTCACTGGCTAAGTTTGCTGCGGTTTTCGCTTGTTGACTGTCATGTATACGGCCAAGCTTTATCAACTTATCTGATTCAAAACTTTGCACACCCACCGATAAACGAGAAACACCGCCGTTAAAAAAGCCGATAAATTTTTCAGCTTCAACCGTGCCAGGGTTTGCTTCTAAGGTTATTTCAATATCAGCTTTATGGTCAAAACGTTGCAGCACTTGTGTTAATAACTGCTCAATTGCTGGCGCTGAAAATAAACTTGGCGTACCGCCACCAATAAATATTGAATGCAAAGGGCGCTGCTGCAAATTGAAACGCGCTATATCTGTGTCTAAATCTAGTAATAACTGCGCGACATAATCTTGCTCAGGAATTGCATGTTTTAAGGCATGAGAATTAAAGTCACAGTATGGACATTTTTCCACACACCAAGGTATGTGAATATATAGCGATAATGGTGGTGCAATTAACATATTAAATAATTTCTTTGGCAAGTAGTGGTACTAATTGCTGTAATGCTTGACCACGATGACTCAGTTGATTTTTTAAATCTCGAGGTAATTGTGCTGAAGTCATTTTATGTTGCTCTTGCCAAAATACCGGATCATACCCAAAGCCTTGCTCGCCTTGTTTTTCACGACAAATGCTACCTTGCCAAACACCGTGACAAATTAGTGGTGTTGGATCGTTTTCATGACGCATATAAACCAATACACAATGAAAACGAGCACTACGCTTTTCGTCAGCTACATTTTCCAATGCCGTTAATAGTTTATTTGTGTTGTCATCATCACTAGCATTTTCACCTGCATATCGAGCAGAATAAACCCCAGGAGCACCATTTAAAGCATCAACTTCTAATCCAGAATCATCAGCAATGGCTGGCATACCGGTAATTTTAGCAGCATGACGAGCCTTGATAATGGCGTTTTCAACAAAGGTGGTGCCAGTTTCAGCAACGTCAGGCACATTGAATTCACTTTGTGGTTTGATTTCAATATTTTGCTCTGCTAACAAACTGGCGAGCTCTTTAACTTTGCCCTTATTACCTGTTGCTAATACGATAGTCGACATCACTAAACCCTTTGAATAAATTAATCATAACAATGGCGCGCATAATACCTTAATCTAAAGCAAAGAGGGAGTAGCTTTGTGATAACTCAGAGGTAATATGTCGTTAAAAGATACATTGATTGCATTGGTGATTATTTTTATCTGGGGTTTCAACTTCATCATTATTGCGTGGGGTGTTGAGTCGATGCCGCCATTGTTAATGGGAGGATTAAGGTTTTTGCTTGTCGGGCTTTTAGGCAGCTTATTCATTCGCAAGCCTGATATTCCATGGCGTTGGATGGCACTATATGCTTTTACCTTATGTTTTGGACAATTCTCTTTACTGTTTTCTGCGCTTGCTGTAGGAATGCCTGCAGGGTTAGCGTCATTAGTTTTACAATCTCAAGCGATATTCACCTTACTGTTTTCTGTAATCATTCTAAAAGAACAAATTAAAGCTAACCAAGTGCTGGCAATGCTGATTGCGGGCGCTGGTTTGTATATTATTGGTAGTTCGGGTCAAACAAGCAATATGACGTTAATTGGCTTTGCCTTTACTATTGCTGCCGCCATTGCATGGGGTTTGGGCAATGTCGTCAATCGAATGATTAACCAGCGTGGTTACCGGGCAAATATTGGCTTAGTGGTGTGGTCATCTTGGGTTGCCATGCTACCTTTTTTCCTCACCAGTTATATTGTTGAAGGAGAAGATGCCATTAAGCAAAGCTTATTGAATTTAAATTGGCTTAGCTTTGTGGTGTTATTTTACTTGGCGATTGCAGCATCAATTATTGGCTATAGCTTATGGAGTTATTTACTGACTCATTATCCAGCAGGGCAAGTTGCACCACTGACATTAGCGGTTCCAGTTGTTGGTATGGTATCTGCGGTCATCTTGCTTGATGAAAGTATGTCGGCGCAACAAATTTGGGGAATTTGTATCGTGATGTTAGGCTTGCTGGTGAACACATTTGGCAGTAAGTTGTATCAATTCCTACGCATTCGATTTGCATAAAATATGCTTAATTAACTTATAGCTTCAGTAAATTTTTACTTAAATAGCTCTCAAAAACAGCTCTTATTTACTTAGGTGACTATGCGTAATTATTGCAAATTAGATTTAATTTACTATTTTTATGTATAGGGGCGGTCGATATGCCCTTGTCAAATAGGGTATGAGGAGATTATATGGATATAATTTATTGGGGGAAATATATTGTTATGGTGCTGACCGGCATCTTACTTATTTTACTTTCATTGCCTGAATGTTTAGCCAGTCTTAACTTAGCATTTAAGCCGAGAAACTGGTTGCTTTCTTTTGTACGTTATTTCGGCGGTCTCATTCTTATCTATAGTGCTTATTGCATTATAATTGATGCAATAATTTTTCGTCACTAGCACTTATCTATAGGGCAATAGATAAAAAAGGCAATAGATAAATTTCTAAACCTACCTTATATCCTTCATGTAAGAACACTTTCACGCCACCTTTGATTTAATCGTAATTTACTTTTGATTACAGCTAGCTAAATCGGTAAAGTTATATTGAGAGAAACCTTTGAAATAACGGTAATAAAACTAACGTAATGCGATCGTTATTCGACAATAACTAATAGGTTAATCTTTTTAAAAGTACTTTTGATTTAAGGGATGTTTTACATGACATTACGGCAAGTAGCTAATAAATTATTATTTTTAAAGCCACTACTAAATTTTTCTGTTTTACTTTGTTTTTGTGCAGTTATTTACTTATTTCTATTTTCTTCCATTACGCTGCAAGACAAATATGCATTGCCTAGTTTATTGTTGGCTTTATGGAGTTTATTATTTAGCGCATTACTTGGCTTATCAGTTAACGCACCAAATGAAAAAGTGGTAAGTAAAGGTTGGTTCAGCAAGCTTCGCTATAAATTAGCCAAAAGCTTATTTGCATTATCTATAATTATTTTTATTTTGCTGACATTCGCTGTGCTGTATATAACGCTTAGGCTTTTATCTGTATGGCTTTAGCAATTACTTTATAGATGGTGATTTATTTAATTGGAAATAATAAAGCTACTTCCAGTTTTCCGTTTTATAGAGCGTAAATAAGAACACTTAATTATTATTTTATAAACAGCTGCAGCATAGCTAGTTCTACCAAGCCATTGTGTCCAAATGTAGAGTGTTAAAATGACCATCAAATATTTAAAAGGTAAAGGTACTGTAGATAAAATATTTGCTGACGATAATAAAGGCAGTCGTCATCAAAAATTTACCGTTAAGTTAAAAGCTAACAAAACGGTTTTAGTGGTGCATAATATTGATGTTTGCCCACGAATTCATGGCTTAAAGGTCGGAGATACTGTTGAGTTTTATGGCGTCTATCAATGGAATCGATTTGGCGGTTTAGTGCATTGGACTCATAGACCTAAGTCACCTAATGAAGAGCATAAAGCTGGTTGGATTAAGCATTGTAATATTATATATCAGTAATTTTGTGCCAAATTCTCCTTTTATTTATATTTTGATAAAACTTTAAAAGGTGCTCGACTTGAGCACCTTTTTATTATTTTAGCCGTTGCTTTACAATACTATTTAAAGCTCTGTTAATGAAATTCCAAGTGCTTTGGCTATACCTTCACCATATGCTTTTGCTGCTTTTAAACAATGACGAATATGACGTTTTTGAATATCACTAGAAGCACCGCCAATTGATTCGGCAGTGTTGTCAAACAGTGCTTGTTTCTGCTGCTCATTCATCAAATTGAATAATGCGCCCGGCTGTGAGTAATAATCATCATCTTCACGGTGATCCCAGCGCATGACAGCACCGGATAAATTTAGTGGTGGTTCAGAAAAATCAGGTTGTTCTTGCCATTCACCCTGGCTATTGGGTTCATAACCTATAGTTCTACCAAAATTACTATCAACACGCATGGCACCATCACGGTGATAACTATGTACTGGGCATCGCGGGGCATTAACAGGAATAGAGTGATGATTGACACCTAGACGATAACGTTGAGCATCACCATATGAAAACAATCGTCCTTGCAGCATTTTATCAGGCGAAAAACTAATACCAGGTACCACATTTGCAGGGTTAAATGCTGATTGTTCAACTTCAGCAAAAAAGTTCTCCGGATTTTTATTTAACTCTAAAGTGCCAACATCTAATAACGGGTAATCTGCATGTGGCCACACTTTTGTTAAGTCGAATGGGTTATAGGGCGAGTTTTGCGCTTGTTCATCGCTCATCACTTGAATTTTTAATTGCCAGGAAGGTTTTTCGCCAGCTTCAAGTGCATTAAATAAGTCTGCCTGATGACTTTCTCTATCTTCACCAATGAGCTTATTTGCTTGGGCATTAGTTAAGTTTTTAATGCCTTGGTTTGATTTAAAGTGAAACTTTACCCACGTGCGTTCATTGTCATCATTTATTAAACTAAAAGTATGGCTGCCAAAGCCATCCATGTGGCGATAACTTGCTGGAATTCCTCGTTCACTCATTACTATTGTAATTTGATGTAAAGCTTCAGGTAATGAGGTCCAAAAATCCCAATTATTCTGTGCGCTGCGCATATTGGTGCGAGGATCACGTTTTACCGCATGGTTTAAGTCAGGAAACTTTAAAGGATCACGTAGAAAGAAAACTGGCGTATTGTTGCCTACCAAATCCCAATTCCCTTCTTCTGTATAAAATTTTAAGGCAAAACCTCTAATGTCACGTTCGGCATCAGCAGCACCTCGTTCGCCAGCAACAGTGGTAAAACGGGCAAAAAAATCTGTTTTCTTACCAATTTCAGAAAATATTTTTGCTCTAGTATATTTGCTAATATCATGGGTTACAGTAAATGTTCCGTAAGCTCCTGACCCTTTTGCATGCATACGTCTTTCGGGGATGACTTCACGGTCAAAGTGAGCTAATTTTTCTAAAAACCAGACATCTTGAAGTAATTGAGGGCCATTTTTTCCCGCGGTCATAATGTTTTGATTATCTGAAACAGGACAACCAGCACTGGTGGTTAGTTTCTTTTTCATTGTTAATTCCTCTCGTTATTAGATAACTACTGTCAGAGTTATAATAGTTGAGATAGCGGCATCTGAAAAATTGATTGATTATATGACTACGATAGGTTTTATGTATTAAAGGTGATTTGCAAAAAGAAACAAATATTAAAAAGCCCTAGCTAACTTAATAACTAGGGCTGAATATTTTGCTATTTAGCTTATAAAAATTAGCTATTTAAAATTGTGATTTACGATACGCTTCACAAGCCACTTCATCTTCACATTCACCGTATAAGTATAAACTATGATTAGTCAGTTTAACTTTGTGTGATTTTGCAATATCTTCTTGGCGTTGTTCAATAATATCATCTTCAAATTCAATTACTTTGCCACAGTTTAGACAAACTAAATGATCATGGTGTTTTTTATGACTTAATTCAAATACCGACTTGCCGCCTTCGAAGTGGTGACGAGTTACAATACCAGCATCATCAAATTGGTTTAATACGCGGTAAACGGTTGCTAAACCAATTTCTTCTTGTTGCTCAAGTAAAATTTTATAAACATCTTCAGCACTGATGTGTTGGTTATTTGGATTTTGTAAAATAGCCAAAATTTTAATGCGCGGTAGAGTAATTTTTAATCCGGCTCTTTTTAATTCTTCGTTTTGTTCAGGCATTAACTTATGTCTCATACATCAGGCTTTCATTTATGGAAAATTATAGGGGGTTATGTGCTTGGTTGAAAGCGTTAGTTGCAATTGATTATTAATTTCACTGGTTTTATTAGCCTAAATGGTCATAATACCGCTTCTGGTCTGATGAGTTGCACTGAATAGACCTTGTGAAAATTGTGTGTACTCAATGTTTCTTCCTATATTGAAAGAGGTTTTATGTTTAAAAAAGCTTGGTTATTGAAATTATTACTGAATATTTGGCCACCACTTCGCTTTGCGGGCATTAAAGTGGATAAGATCTCTGCCGATTTTCGTACCGCGCAAGTTAGTCTCAAACTAAATATTTTCAATAGAAATGCGGTTGGAGTGCATTTTGGTGGCTCGCTATTCGCTATGACAGACCCATTTTACATGTTGATGATTATGGGCTGCCTAGGTGACGATTATATTGTTTGGGATAAGTCTGCTGATATTGATTTTATTAAGCCCGGCAAAGGAAAGGTGACCGCTGACTTTTTAGTTACTGATGCGCTATTAAAAGATATAGTCGCGCATACTGCACACGGTGAAAAATATTTGCCTGAATTACCCGTTTATGTCAAAAATGAAAAAGGCGAAGTTGTAGCGAAATTAAATCGAAAATTATATATTCGTAAGAAAAAATCAGCATAAAAGTTGAAGTAAAACAAATATTAGTTTTGTTTTATGCATTAACCGTTCGATTTTACATATACTCAAACTTATTTTAATCAGGACGATTTCTATATGTTTGTACAATTATCTTTAGCAAAAAAAATCAACATATTTTTAGTACTGTTCGCAATAATTTTTCTTAGCACAACCGTTATCTTTTTTTGGTTTGATGAGAAAGCATTAAGTGAAAAGTTTGTTAAAAATAACCTAGAAAATCTCGCGTTAAACTATTTCGATTCAGTTAACACCATGATGTTAACGGGAACTGCCGCTAATCGAAAAATTGCCCAGCAAAAAGCCCTTAGCCAAGAAGAAATAGTTGAGGCGCGCATTATCAGAGCTCCAGCATTAATAAAAACCTTCGGTAAGGGCTTTGATGATCAAGCGCCAATTGACGAGTTTGAACGTACAGGACTATCTGGCAACAAAGAATTCAAACATATAGTGCAAGATGGTAAAAACATGATGACTTTTATCATGCCGATTCATGCAAAAAGTGATTACCGTGGCACTAATTGTTTAACCTGCCACCAAGTTGCCGAAAATGAAATTCTGGGGGCGGTTAAAATAACTTATGACTTAACTACTGTAGATAAAGAAATTAATGAGTCGATAATTAAAGCAGGATTACTACAGCTGATTATTACGGTGATTTGTTTTGGCTTACTAAGTTTTATGTTTAGTAAACTAGTTATTTCTCGTTTACGTCGATTAAAGCGCACTATTAATGATGTTGAAGAAAATCTAGATTTAAATAAAACCATTAAAGTGAATTACAACGACGAGTTAGGTGCGGTAAGTATTGCACTAAACAGCATGATGGATAAATTTAAAGATAGTTTTCTTTCTTTCTCTAGTGCCACCGAGCAATTGATTGGTTCAGCTAAAAATGTTGATGAAATTTCGACATTAACTCGTGAAGCTGTGCTTAATCAAAAAAATGGCACAGACTCTGTTGCTGCAGCAATTAATGAGCTAGATGCGTCTGCTGACGAAGTACAAAGTAATACTGAATTGGCGGCTGAGAAGTCAGTGCATGCCAGTGAAAGTGCTTCACAAGGTTTAACGTTAGTTGATAGTGCCAAAGTAGGTATTAACCAATTACGTGATCAAGTGGTTGATAATACTATGATGATCACTGAACTAAGCAATAAAACCAATGAAGTTGGTAGTGTACTTGAAGTTATTACGGCTATTGCAGAACAAACTAACTTGCTTGCGCTTAATGCTGCGATTGAAGCAGCACGAGCAGGGGAGCAAGGCCGAGGTTTTGCCGTTGTTGCTGATGAAGTGAGAAGTTTAGCCACTAGAACACGCGAGTCTATTGATCAAATTCAAACAACCATTGGCAGTTTGCAAGTCGATGCAAAAAAAGCCGTAACGTCAATGAATGAAGTTAGCGAACAGGCCAGTGAGAAAGCGCAAGACGTTACCGATGTTGCCAGTTTATTAGAAGGTATTGCAGGTCAAATACAAGAGCTTGATGAATTGAATTGCCAAATTTCTAATGCGGCTAAACAGCAAAACATTGCCGCCGACGAAATAAATCAAAATGTTGTTGATATTAGCAATGTGGCTGAGCAGTCAAGTGAAGACGCAATTAAAGGTAAGCAAATTAGTGAAGAGCTTTTAGAGCTGGCTTATGAGTTAAATAGCCAACTGTCTAAATTTAAGCTTTAGTACTAATAAGTGCATAGAGAGAGAAGTTAAATTAAGTTTGTAAATTGTCGCAAATGATTTGTGACGAATAGTTTAACTTTACGCCGACGGGTAATCTGCAAAGGGCCATGCTAATCACATGGCCCTTTTTTGTTTGCAGTATTTTAAATTTTTTATTTAGTGGTTAACGTTTTTTAGAGGAAACACGTAGTTAATGATGTTTGTTTAGCTTAGAATTTGGCTTAGAGTTTAGCGTATAATTTAGCCAAGTAATTTTTAGTAATATCAACTACAAGGATCGTTTTGTGAAGTTATTTAATATCTTATTCAGTGTATTCGTTATCGGTTTGGTGACTATGCCAAGTTATGCCAACAGCGACAAAGTATCGAGCGAAGTTAACGGCACCAATAAACTAAAAGCATTAGAGCAATGGATAGATGAAAAGGGCAAAAGCGGCCAACTAAGTGGCACATTCTTATTTGCGAGAAAAGGCAAAGTACTGCTTAAAAAGGCCGTTGGTAAGGTTCACCCTGATCATGATAGACCTATTGTTTTAGACTCTTCGTTTAACTTAGCCTCAGTATCTAAGCAATTTACCGCAATGGCGGTAATGCTATTAAGTTATCAAGGTAAATTGGATTATGACGCCAAAGTTAAAAGTTATTTAGCAGAATTTCCATACCCTAACATCACTGTTCGACATTTGTTAAACCATACTTCAGGTCTTGCAGATTATATGGAGTTGGCGGAAGAGCACTGGAATAAAGAAACCCTTACCAATCAAGATATGCTTAATTTATTCAATAAACATAAACCTGCTTTAGCGTTTGTGCCGGGTAGTAAGTTTGAATACAGCAATACTGGCTATGTGACACTCTCAGCCATAGTGGAGCGAGTGTCAAAAATGTCATTTGCCCATTATTTAAAGAAACATGTATTTCAGCCATTGAGTATGGACCATACACGGGTAGTGAATTTGCTGTCTGAGCCGAATTTATTACCGTCTAGAGTGTATGGGCAAAACAGTAAAGGTTTGGATGACTTAGTTTATCTAGACGGTGTTTCAGGCGATGGAGCTGTTTACTCGTCAGTTGATGATTTATTAAAGTGGCATTATGGATTAGTGGACAATAAATTGTTGCCGAAAAAACTACAGGTAGCAGCCTTTACTCCTGCAACGTTAAATGATGGCTCGCTATTTCACTATGGTTTTGGTTGGTTTATCGATAGAAAATTACCACATATTGTCGCGCATTCTGGTGGCTGGGTAGGTTTCATTTCTTATATTGCTCGTAATACCCAAAGTGACGAAGTTATTATATTACTGACCAATAAAATCGACGGCATTGAGTTTGAAGAACTACAAAAAAGAATATTTTCGTCATTAGATGCTGATTTTGGTGAATTCCAATAGCACTGATTTTCTAATGTGAAATTGAGCAAGGTTCATAATATGTTGTTAAGAAATATTATTAAGCACGATAGCCCTTAACGCAGGAGTTTATTGCGTTAAGGGCTGTAATTGGTTGGGAAGAAGCAGATGCTGTTATGGTTCAAACTAGCTTAGCTAATTCGTTGTTCCACGTAACTATTTATCAGCACAGCAATAACAAAACACCTGATAAACTTATTGGGATGGGGCGTGTTGTTGGTGATGGCGCCATGTATTTTTATCTACAAGATGTTGTAGTTGACCCAAGTTATCAAGGCCAAGGTATTGGCGATAATTTAATGCATGAAATTGAAACTTACTTAGCTAAAACAACAAGGAAGGGCGCGACTATCGGATTACTGGCAGCCAAAGGTAAAGAAAGTTTTTACCACCGCTTTGGCTATCAGCAAAGGCCAAATGATACGCTAGGAAATGGAATGTGTAAGTTTGTCATGTAAAATAACGTCTTACATCAGATCATTGAGACAATTATTTCATCGTTATATGCGAATCTGTAATCCTACGGTGAAGTAGAAAATTCATCGAATGACTTAATTTATAAAGCATCTAGTTGATGGCGTAAAAGCTCTCTTATAACCTTGAAAATACTTAAATTACTGTGCCGCTGATGTTGCAGTACATCGACATTAGCTTGCCAGCCCATTTCTTCAAACTCTAGCGGAAGCTTAACTAGCTCTTGGCTTTGTACTGACTCATGAGCAACATGACTAGGTAATAAGCACCAACCATGCGCTTGTAATGCAAGCTCTAATAATAGAAAGTAATTGTCGGCATACCAGGTATCTGGACTTATTTTCAATTGAAAACTGCTCGTTTGGGTATTGCGGGATCGGATCAGTAATTGACGGTGTAGTCTTAAGGCATCTATATTTCGACATGTTTGGTGTGCCAGAGGATGGGATTTAGCGACGTATAAGTCAAACTTAACAGAGCCAATACATTCAAAATCTAAATCACTCGGAATATTTAACTCACTAAAGATGATTCCTGTTAGAGCTTGCTTACCTCTTAGCATATCGATGATGTCGAGGCTTGAAGCACTTAAAAACTCGAGTGTTACATGCGGATACTTCATTTGTAACTCGGCAATAATACTTGTAACCGCTTTAAAGGGAATCCCTTCATCAAGTGCAATTGTTACTTCTGTTGGTGCGCTGTCTGTTAATGCTAAGGCTGAATTTTTTAAACGCTGGTGTTGGCTAAGCAATGCATGTGCTTGTGGCAATAGTTTATTGCCAGCCTCGGTTAGTGTTGGGTAGCGACCAGAGCGTTCAAACAAAGCAGTGTCACAATCAACCTCCAAGTTAATAATGTGCTGGCTAACCACTGATTGAGCCTTGCCTAAACGCCGTGCTGCTGCGGAAAAAGACCCCACCTCTACTGTTGCTACAAATGCTTGAAGTTGTTCAATACTAAACATATCGCTTTTCTCGATGGTAAGTAACTATCTTGTATCTCTATATTGGATGAAAATAGTGTCATGGTCACTTAAAATAGAAATTAAATTATGGAAACAGTCGAAAGAGTTTTTCAAGCTGTAGTTTTTGAAGTTGCTACATTAGCGATAGTTGTACCAACTAGCGCTTTCATTACAGGATTTGAGTCAGATAAAATGCTTGTAGTCAGTATTGCGTCAACTGTATTTGCTATGCTTTGGAATTATATTTTCAATATAGGTTTTGATAAAATCGCGGGTGAAAATCGTGCAGAAAGAGGAGTGGTTGTACGTGTTGCCCACGCTATTAGTTTTGAACTGGGGATGCTTATCGTTACTTTGCCGCTACTCGCTTGGTATTTAAATATTACGTGGTTAGCTGCTATTTTTTTAGAAGCAGGGTTCTTAATATTTATCCTAATTTTCACTTTTATTTTCAATTGGCTATATGATAAATATCAGCCTTATAAAAGTTTTTTTGGTAAAGAAAAATATTTGCAAGGGCATTAGTTTTTCGTGTATTCATGCAGCCTTTTAGTCATGAATTTTAAAATACTAAACTTGGTGCAATGCGATAAAGTAATGCTGCTCTAGCAGATTGCATTAAGCTACTTATACTTTGCATGTAAAAGCCAGCGCTTGCTGGCTTTTACATTATTCTAAGGCTTGTTTAGAGCAGATATTAAAGTCTTATAACTGAAGGCTTCCCTGTATTTATTCAACATGGCTATCAATTGTTATCTAAGTAAATTTGATGAAATATGCCGTTTCAGTGTTTTTTATGAAGTCGGCGTAGCGTTAGCCCTAGTATTCCCAGCCCAAAAATAGCAAGTGAAGTTGGCTCCGGTACACTACAAATGGGTTGTCCCTGTGCTCCACATGTAGGAGGAATAACATCCTCTTCTATTCCCGCGTAGCGTACTCGTGGTTGAGAAAAATTGTAGAAACCAAAAGAGCCGTCTTCAAAAGTACCATTTATGTCGAATTGCTCAACCCCATTAACTTCAACTTATAATTACACCTGTAAATAACTTCGACAATTGAAAGGGAAAGCATAAATTCTCCACAACATTAATATTTTAGACTTATCCCATAGACAAGTATTAAAATAATAGAATACGCCATACTTAGAATGATGAATATAGAGCTTCAGAGCTTATGTTAAGTCGTTATTTTGAAATAAGGCTTAACCAAAGCACTCCTAGTGTTTGAATTATTACTATCTCAATATTGCCCAACAAAATGAGGTAAACTAACCACATTGTGCAATGAAGAGAACCTGAACTGCACTTTCCCCTTTTTAATTGAATAACTGGCAAAATAAACGGTAAATTTAACAATGAAACATGAAGTAGAAAACTGGACTATTTGTTTGGTATGTCAGGGACGCGGTAAAAAAAGTAAAGGGTTAAGAAAAAAAGTTAAACTTCGCTACCAAAGGGAGTTAGAACAATTTAATAAGGTGAATAATGGCGGCGTAGCACCTGTTCGGCCTAAGGGGCATCTTCATACGTGTGCAAACTGTGAAGGTATAGGCTTATTATCTTCTGTTATTCCACCATTAGCCGATAAAGAAAACTACCCACATGTTGCCATTATTGGTGGCGGAATAGGTGGCGTTGCGCTGGCCGTAGCTTGTTTACACCGAGGTATTCCTTTTACTCTTTTTGAACGTGATAGTGGTTTTGAGGCTCGCTCTCAAGGGTATGGACTTACTTTGCAACAAGCGAGTAGAGCAATTGAAGGGCTTGGCATTTTTTCGCTAACAGATGGCGTGGTTTCAACTAAGCATGTCGTTCATTCCACTGAAGGAAAAGTGATTGGTGAATGGGGCATCAGGAAATGGGGAGCGTCAGAATCAAAAACTTCGCCCAAACGGACTAACATTCACATTGCTAGACAGTCTTTACGTCAAGAATTACTAGAGAAACTTGGCGGTCATAATTCCGTAAAGTGGGGGCATAAATTAGTTGGTTTTAATGAATGTGATGAAGGTGTAGATATAAGTTTTCAAGTAGATGGTGAAATGAAGCATACCAAAGCCGATTTAATTGTCGGCGCCGACGGAATCCGCAGTTCGGTTCGAAAATTACTTATTGGTGACGATGCTTCACCATTAAATTACTTAGGTTGTATTGTCATTTTAGGAATATGTCCTTTAGAAAATATTAAAAATGTTGATAGTGCCTTACTAGATTCTGCCACGGTATTTCAAACTGCCAACGGTAATGAACGCATTTACATGATGCCTTATACCGCAAACTCTGTAATGTGGCAGCTTAGCTTTCCAATGTCAGAACCAGACGCTAAAGTATTGAGCGCTAAAGGACCGCAAGCCCTTAAAGAAGAAGCACTTAAGCGCTGTCAGTGGCATGAACCAATCCCGCAAATATTAGCGGCAACGCAATCCGCTCAAGTTTCTGGTTACCCGGTATATGACCGTGCACTCCTTGACGCTAATTTATTAGCTTCTAATGAAAAGGTTACCTTGATTGGCGATGCAGCTCATCCTATGAGTCCTTTTAAAGGGCAAGGAGCGAATCAAGCTTTATTGGACGCTTTAGCATTGGCACGGGGAATTACCAAAGGATGTCGACCTTTATCTCAATGGAGAACGCTTGGAATTAGAAAAAATGTGTTAACCGAATTTGAAGCTGAAATGTTAGAGCGCAGTGCAAGTAAAGTGAAAGATTCTGCCGATGCTGCACTGTTTTTGCACTCTGAAACCGTACTGCATGAGGGCAACGAACCGAGAGGCCGGTGCCTAAAGAGGGTAGTAAAGTAAAAATGTATTATGAAAAATAATAAAAAAACGGCAATTTAATTGCCGTTTTTTATTTAAAAAGTACTGCGATTTAAGTAAGGCAGTGCTTAATCAATGGTGATCTAATCAACATAAAATTTTTGTGAAAACTTCAAATTATGCTGCTTGCCTTTATCACTAATGTTGATGTCAAAATGAATGGTTTCTTCATTGGTATAGCTAACTTGTGCTAAATAATAAACTGCAGCACCTTCTTTTACTTCAGTAAAATCAAGCGACTTTATTTGACCAACATCATTACGTGCTTTACCGTTAATAAAAACCGTTTTAGCAGGGTTACCTTTTTCGGTGTTATCTAAAACTGAAATATTGATAAGGCCTTTGTAGCGACTACGCTCAATACCATAAGCTTTAGCAATTTCAGGTGTTAAAAATGTTGAACCAATAGCGATATAATGAACATTAATATTGTCCATTTTTTTCATGTTTTCAGCATTAACTGAGCCAATCAGTGACAGGGTAATAAAACCAATCAGCACAAGTTTATTTATGATATTTTTCATGATTATGACCTTAATGTTTAAGTCGTATAGCTTAAGTATATACGACTAATTCAGGTAGAATAAAATAACTGCTAAATCATTGCCCAATATGGCACCCAGCCACGTAATAAAATATTGATGACATTGAGCAATAAAAAGGTAACAAGCACTGATAAATCAAGTCCGCCAATGCTAGGGATAATACGTCTAACTGGTGCTAGCACTGGAGCCGTTAATTGATGGAAAATCATTTGTGTCGGGTTGTAGCCTTGTACTACCCAACTCATTAATGCCATAACTAACATAACGATAAATAACAACATTCCAGCTTGTTTGACTAGGTAAATAAGCCCTAAATAGAACGCCATTGCCAAATCAACAGGGCCACCATTAATTAATGGAATAATAATGAAAGTTAATGTTGCGATAGCGTAAGCTAAAATAATTGTTGCTAAGTCGATGCCACCTAGGCCTGGAATTATACGGCGTAATGGGATGACTAATGGATTACTTACTTTAACAATAAACTGACTCAATGGATTATAAAAATCAGCTCTTACTAGCTGTAACCAGACACGTAACACTAAAATCATTAGCAACGCGTCAAAGGCAAATTTAAGCAAATAGTTAATTGCTTCCATCTAAAACTCCAAAATTATGAAAAGGGATTGCACTATCATCAATACTCAAGGGCATTATATTTACCAAGTAAAACAGATAAAAATTAATATTTGCTAGCTATTAATGAAGTCAGGGTTTTACTGACTTCTCAAGTATTTAATGCCTTAAGTAAGGCGATAATAATACGATTAGCTATTTTGCGCCATTTCTTTAGCGCGATCCAATGCGGTATTCATTGCTTTTGTTACAAGTTGTTCCAAGCCACCTTCACTAAAAGCACTTATTGCCGCTTGAGTTGTGCCGCCTTTAGAGGTGACATTTTCGCGAAGTTTGCTAATAGGTTGTTGATTCTCAATAACCATTTTAGCTGCGCCTAAGGCGGTTTGTTGCACTAATTCTCGGCTGTCTTTTTCGTTAAAACCGTATGCACGTGCTTGCTTTTCCATTGCTTCCATAAAAAGGAAGAAATAGGCTGGTGCCGAGCCAGACACCGCGATGATGTGATCAATTTGTTCTTCGGTTTCAAGCCACTTAACAATACCAACTGATGTCATTAATGTTTCAGTAAAGGCTTTTTCATCGTCAGTCGCTTTAGTATTAGCAAAAATACCAGTAACACCTTCACCAATTTGTGATGGTGTATTAGGCATGGTTCTAAAAACAGAACATGGCTGAGCCAATGCTTGTTCAATTTGAGCAAGTGTAGTTCCCGCGGCAACCGATATAAATGACTTACCCGTTAGATCAATATTTTCACTTAAATGTTGGCAAACTTCGCTAATTAAGTAAGGTTTAACACCAAGCACAATAACATCCGCAAATTGTACCGCTTCAATGTTGCTCTGGGTTTGTTTAATTCCCAAGCTTTCTTGCAATGCTAAGCGCTTTTCAGCAGAAGGGTTAGAAACAATAATATTCTCGGCCGGGTAGCCGTTTTGTACTAAACCGGAAATAATTGCACCGTTCATATTTCCTGCACCAATAAATGCGACGTTTTTCATAATTTTCCTATCAATGATTATTACTCGCTTTTTTTGCAATGTGATTACTTTAGCGATAATTTTAAATTTGTTTGATTGTAACGAACACACTTTTTTGTGAGTAGGCGACTTTCGTATTAGAGTTTATACTTTATTTTTTACTCGCGGGCACCAAATATCGCTGAGCCAATACGTACCATGGTTGAACCTGCATTAATGGCAAGCTGCATATCTGCTGACATGCCCATAGAAAGAGTATCAATGCTTGGGTATTTTTTTTGCAAGCTAATAAATAAGTTTTGCATGGTCGTAAAGCTTGCTTGTGAAGCATTTTTCTCTGGAATGGCCATTAAGCCACGTAAGCATAAATTATCACAGTCGGCGATGGTATTAAGCAGTTCAGGAAGTTCATCAACTAAAACACCTGATTTACTTTCTTCACCACTAATATTCACTTGTAAACAAATGTTTAGCGGGGTATCTTGACCTGACCTATGCTCATTAAGGCGTTTTGCGACTTTAGCTCTGTCTATGCTATGTACCCATGAAAAGTGGCTAGCAATAAGCTTGGTTTTATTGGTTTGAATTGGACCAATAAAATGCCACGAAATATCAGGTTTATTTTGCAAGGCGGTAATTTTTTCGACCGCTTCTTGTACATAGCTTTCGCCAAAAGCTCGTTGACCGGCATCGTAAGCTTGCTCAATCATGGCTGTCGGCTTAGTTTTACTTACTGCAAGCAAAGTTACTTCTGCGGCATTTCGATGAGCTTGTTGGCAGGCAGAAGAAATTTGCAGTTCAACGTCAGCAATATTATCTTTAATAGCAATCATATTGTTTATTTCAGTTCTCAATGACTTATTCAGTTGTTGATTCAATTATTAATTCGATTTAGAGGTTTGTATGGATATTACCGAATTACTAGCATTTAGTGTGGAAAACAATGCTTCCGATTTACATTTATCGTCGGGCACGCCCCCGTCTATTCGCGTTGATGGTGATGTACGTAAGTTAAATATACCAGCATTTGATGAAACAGACGTTAACGCTTTGGTCTATGATATTATGAATGACCGTCAGCGCAAAGAGTATGAAGAAAATTTAGAGGTCGATTTCTCTTTCGAAGTGCCAAACTTAGCTCGTTTCAGGGTAAATGCCTTTAATCAAAACCGTGGTCCCGCCGCTGTATTTCGTACCATTCCAAGTAAAATTTTATCATTAGACGACCTAGGTTGTCCTGATATTTTCCGTGATATATCTGAATTTCCACGTGGTTTAGTATTAGTGACAGGCCCAACAGGCTCGGGTAAATCAACGACATTAGCGGCCATGGTTGATTATATTAATAAAAATAAGCATGACCATATTTTAACTATCGAAGATCCTATTGAATTCGTGCACGACAACCACTCATGTTTAATTAACCAACGTGAAGTGCATCGCGATACTCTAAGTTTTAGTGCGGCACTACGTTCAGCATTACGTGAAGATCCAGATGTAATTCTTGTTGGTGAGATGCGTGATTTAGAAACGATTCGCTTAGCAATGACCGCGGCTGAAACAGGTCACCTAGTATTTGGCACCTTGCATACCACTTCAGCACCAAAAACCATTGACCGTATTATCGATGTATTTCCTGGTGAAGAAAAAGCCATGGTGCGCTCAATGCTTTCTGAATCATTACGTGCGGTTATTTCGCAAACACTAGTGAAAAAAGTGGGCGGCGGACGAGTAGCTGCACATGAAATTATGATGGGTGTTCCTGCTATTCGTAACCTAATTCGTGAAGATAAAATTGCGCAAATGTATTCTGCTATTCAAACCGGTATGTCTCATGGCATGCAAACGATGGATCAATGTTTACAGAACTTGATTAATCGCGGCATGATCACCAAGCAAGACGCATTAGAAAAAGCGCAAGATAAAAACCAATTTATGGGTTACTAGCCACTTAACTAGTGCTGATAATGAGAAAGAGTAATTTATGAATTTTAATGACTTATTACAAAAAATGGTGCGAGAAGATGCATCAGATATGTTTGTTACCGCTAAGCTAGCCGTTAGTGCAAAAATTAATGGTGAACTTAGAGGGATTGATGAGCAAATTTTAACACCAGAGCAAGCGCTCGGCTTAGTTCACGATGCTATGTCTGATAAGCAAAAGCTTGAATTTGAAGAAAGTAAAGAATGTAACTTTGCCATTTCTATTGACGGTATTGGTCGTTTCCGTATTTCAGCATTTTGGCAGCGTGACATGGCGGGTATGGTTATTCGTCGTATTGTTACTGAAATACCTGAAGCTGATGACCTAGGCTTACCGCCAGTATTAAAAGATGTAGTAATGTCAAAACGTGGCTTAGTACTTTTTGTTGGTGGTACAGGTACGGGTAAATCGACCTCAATGGCGGCATTAATTGGCTATCGAAATAAAAACTCTCGTGGTCATATTTTAACGATTGAAGATCCGGTTGAATTTGTTCATGAACACGGTAAGTGTATGGTTACACAGCGTGAAGTTGGTCTAGATACTGAAAGTTTTGACTCTGCATTAAAAAGCTCGCTACGCCAAGCGCCAGACGTAATTTTGATTGGTGAAATACGAAGCCAAGAAACCATGGAACATGCTTTAAGTTTTGCTGAAACAGGGCATTTATGTATTGCTACTTTACATGCGAACAATGCTAACCAAGCGATTGACCGTATCATGCATTTAGTACCTGCTGACCAACATGGCAAGTTGCTATTTGATTTAGCGCTAAACCTACGCGGTATTATTGCTCAACAATTGGTGCCAACGCGTGATGGTAATGGTCGAGTTGCTGCTATTGAAATATTGCTTAACTCTCCATATGTTGCTGAGCTGATCAAAAAAGGTGATATAGGCAGTATTAAAGAGGTTATGGAGAAGTCTGGTGATCAGGGAATGCAAACGTTTGATAGAGCTTTATTTAACTTATATCAACAAGGTTTAATTAACTATGCTGACGCCTTGCACCATGCTGATTCACCAAATGATTTACGCTTAATGATTAAATTACGTAGTAATGACCAAGGTGGTACTGGTTCACTTTCAGGTGTGACCATTGATGGTTTAGAGCCAAGCGAAAGCTAATAATGCTTTAAGATGCAAACGATTAAAGCATGCCAATTACGGCATGCTTTTTTATTTTTGTATGGTTTTTAAGTCTTAAAATATAAGGCTGTAAGCAACTTAGAATACCAATATAAAGAAAAAGGAAGAGCGTGATGTTACTAACAATACGATGGTTAGTTATTACTTTAATATTTACTACGGCCAATAGTGCGATGGCAGGTGCTGATAAATTTACTGCCGGACCCGTAATTAAAGGTTATGGCAAGCATGCCAATGTACAGCAGGATTTAGTGCTTAATAAAAAGGCTACATTTAAGGTTGCTTTTGACATTAGTGCGCAGGGTGAAGTTGGCGCAATTAACCGCAAAATAGAAACCTTAGCACGATTTATCAATATGCATGTTGCCAACGGTATTGCTGCAGAAAATATTGAACTTGCCTTGGTTGTGCATGGTAAAGCGGGTTTTGATTTGATCAATAAAAAGCGGTATCACGAAAAGTTTCAGCAAAATAACGTCAACGCAGATTTGCTTCAGCAACTGATGAAAAACCAAGTAGAGGTTTATTTATGTGGTCAATCAGCCGCATATTACGATATCACAAGCGATATGTTGCAGCCGGGAATAAAAATGGCGCTTTCTGCGATGACCGCCCATGCAGTTTTACAAAGTGAAGGTTACAGCCTTAATCCATTTTAATTATTATTTTACTAGAGGCTTTGTATTATAAAAGGTAGCTAGTTAGTCCCCAAAGAAACAAAGGTAATGTCGCAATTGATAGCAAGGTGGTAACGACTACAATACCAGCAACGGTGTCTTGGTGTTTATCTTGCTGTTTAGCGATTAAATAGGCATTTACGCCTGTAGGGCTTGCACTTAAAATAACTAAAGTAGCAGTTATAATTGGTGGGAATTGCCAGATTAAGTGACAGCTAGTAAAGACTAATGATGGTAGTAGCAATAGCTTTAAAATACTGGCAGAAAGTATAAACCTAATTTCACTACGGATATGATAAAACGCCAATGAAGCACCCAGCAAAAAAAGTGCTAAGGTAATTGCTGGGCGGCCTAATAATAATAAACTGTCGTTGATGAGGCTTGGTAATTTTATTGCCAGTAAATTAACGATAAAACCACCCGTTATTGCAATCAACAATGGGTTATAAAATGTTTGTTTTAAAAATAACCGCCAATTAAATTGTTTGTCGTTTGCAGCTAAAATACTGGTTAGTCCAAACAATAAAGCACTATGCAAACTCACCACAAGAAATATCGTTGGTAAAACTTGTTCACCAAGTACCATTAGCGCTACAGGCATACCGACAATAACATTATTTGAATAACTGGTTGCTAAGGCATAAACGGCAGAGGCTGGCATGCTAGTTTTTAGTTTTTGATGAAAATAGAAATTGAAAATCCAGCCTAATCCATAGACCATCAATACTGGCAGATAAAATGCACCGTAAATTGATAAATCAACCGTACTTAAATCAGCATTGGCAAGTTGTTGAAACAAAAATGCAGGTATAGCTAAGTGAAAGGTAAATTTACTTAATGCATCAATTTGCGCTTTGTTGAACCAATTTTTTTTGGCTGCTAAAAAACCAATCAAGCCAACTATTACTAATGGGCTAATAATTGAAATGATATTCATAGGTCTTTCTAATTCGCTTATTAATGGCAATGAAAAGTTGGGAGTAACGCTGTATTTCACCGCAGCGTTTAGTCATTTAAAGGTGGTTTGTTACGAATACTGACTTTCAAAAAAGCTTTCAATAATCAACTTTGCTGACTCAGCATCAATATTATCTTTTTTAAGGTTACGATAGCCGCCTTGTGCAAATAGTGCCTCTTTAGCGGTAGCTGTTGTTAGTCGTTCGTCTTGAAACTCTACTTTAATGCCAAAACGTCCAGCAACACGATTACCAAACTTTTTCGCATCAAGGGTGAGCTGTTGTTCGCTGCCATCCATATTTAACGGCAAACCGACCACAATAAAGTCGGGCCGCCATTCATTAATGAACTTAGTCATACTGTCCCAATGAGGAATGCCATCATTGGCTTTAACTGAACCTAAAGGTGAAGCTGAACCGGTTAATTCTTGACCGACAGCAACACCAATATATTTTTTACCAAAGTCAAAGCCGAGTATTGTTCTTTCTCCAATGGGAGCTTTACTTGCCATTACGCATGTCCAATTTCGTTAGATAAATGTGCTAGGTCGATACCTAGCATAGTAGTGGCTTTTTTCCAGCGCTGCTCAATGGGTGTGTTGAATATAATGTCACCGTCGGCAGGCGTAATTAACCAAGAATTTTCTTTAATTTCTTCTTCTAATTGACCAGGGCCCCAGCCAGCATAGCCGAGTGTTACCATGTATTTTTCAGGTGCTTCTTCAGTGCCTAAAGCCAATAAAATATCTTTTGATGTGGTGATCATTACCTCATCATTCAGCGCTAATGAACTATTCCAGCCTGATTGCGTACTGTGTAATACAAAACCACGGTCTTGAGAAACAGGGCCTCCAGTTAATACCTGCTGGTCTAATTCTGGTGATTCAGCTTTGTCTTCATCAATTTGTGTTAACAACTCATTCAATGAAACGTCAATGGGCAGGTTTATGATCAACCCCATGGCACCTTCAGCATTGTGTTCACAAATATAAGTTACAGTCTTATTAAAAAAGGAGTCGTCTAAGCTGGGCATAGCAATTAGTAATTGATTTTCTAAACTGTCCATAATAATTCCCCTGTCGCTAATAAAATAAGGTTGAAGAACGCCCAATAAAGGGCGTTGAAAGATACGCTAAATTAGTCTAACTTTTTCGGGTAATATTTTGTTCAATAGCATCCATCAGTTTGCCACTAATGTTTATTGGATATGCAGCTTCTATTTCACGAATACACGTTGGGCTAGTGACATTGATCTCGGTAACTTTATCACCAATAACATCTAAGCCAACAAAATATAAGCCACGTTTTTTCAGTTCTGGAGCAATTGTTTCAGCAATGAGTTTGTCGCTAGCGCTTAGTGGGCGGGCAACACCGCGACCACCAGCAGCTAAATTACCGCGCGTTTCACCTTGTGCTGGTATACGTGCTAAGCAATATGGCATAGGTTCGCCATTAACGATTAATATACGTTTATCACCGTCAACAATTTCAGGCATGTACTCCTGAACCATAGCATATTGTGTTGAATGTGCAGTTAAAGTTTCGAGAATTACGCCAACATTTGGATCATTTTCACCAATGCGGAAAATTGAAGAACCACCCATACCATCAAGAGGCTTGATAATTATATCTTTGTTTTCGTTGTGGAACTCTCTTATTTTTTGATTGTTGCGTGTCACTAATGTTTTTGGTGTTAACTCAGGAAACCAAGCGGTAAATAGTTTTTCGTTACAATCACGTAAACTTTGTGGCTTGTTAACAATCAAGGTGCCGGCGATTTCTGCACGCTCTAACATGTAGGTGGCGTAAATAAATTCAGTATCAAATGGTGGATCTTTGCGCATCAAAACTGCGTCTAAGTCGGCAACATTAATATCTTCTTGCTCGTCTAACTCATACCAGTGTTCAGGGTCATTAAATACTTTTACTTTTGCCGTAGTTGCACGACAAACGCCTTGTTCTAAATAGAGATCTTGCATCTCCATGTAGTAAATTTCATAACCACGGGCTTGTGCCTCAAGCATCATTGCCATTGAAGAATCTTTTTTTACATTGACCTGAGAAATAGGGTCCATAACAACGCCAATTTTTATGCTCATGTTTTTTCCTACTGTTTATTTTGATAAATACTAAGGTACGTAGAATGTTTATACGTTGCCTAAGCTTTAGAAATTCTTGTTGCCTAATCTAAGTAAGCGAAACAAATTAAGCTAAATCACCGTAACGACATTGAAGTGCGGTTATTGCTGTTAATGCTGCTGTTTCAGTTCTTAGTACTCTTGGGCCTAGTAAAACATCTTTAAAGCCAGCATCATTTGCGCGGGCAATTTCATCATCACTTAAACCACCTTCGGGACCAATAAGTAAACGTACTCGTTGGTTCTCTATCGGTAAGCCCATAATAGAGTGTTGTGCTTTAGGATGTAAATTTAACTTTAACGCTTTACTTTCTTGTTCTAACCATTGGTCTAAATAAATGGCTTGCTCTACAACAGGGACCGTACATCGGCCACTTTGTTCACAGGCACTAATAACTATTTTTTGCCATTGTTCACGTTTTTTCTCTAAACGCTCGCCATTTAGTTTTACACCACAGCGCTCAGTAAATATTGGTGTAATAGTGTTTACGCCTAATTCGACTGACTTTTGTAAAGTAAAGTCCATGCGTTCGCCACGTGATATACCTTGCCCTAAATGAATATTTAATGGTGATTCATTATCAACATGATCTTTGGTTAATATTTCGATATCAGCACGCTTTTTACCTACGTTGCAAAGTTTTGCCTGATATTCAAAATAACCATCTTGTTGGTCATTTTTTTCTGCAAAACCATTAAAGAGCGTGATTAAATCACCTTCTTTCAGTCTAAGCACTCTTACTGTGTGGCCAAAAGCATCGTCACTCAATGGTTGTACTTGACCAACAGTAAAGTGTTGATCTTGATAAATTCTAGGGTTACGCATAAATATTATCCATGGTTATACTGGTTGCACATCGTGAATATGTTATGGCAACCCTTTGCGCTAATGCTGCAAGTCAATGTTCATTTATATCCGCCTTGTATAGCAAGGGAGTTGGATGCTGATTAACTTCGCTAATATAGCCTGTAAATAAGGGCAACTTATCGAAAATTCAATTGTCTATAGAAAAATAGTTCATTATGTTTTGATACTTACGCAATAGATTGTTAATGCTGACGCAAAAAAATAACAAGCGATTGATGTTTGTACTGGTGAGGCTTGTCGCCTACGAACACGCTACAGCTTGATAATAATAAGCTTAATTTACTTAAAATGTTGCTTAAGTTACAAATGTTTACGATATTTAATATCAACTAATGTACTATATTTTTAATTATAAAAATAAAGCCATATTCTGGTTTGTCTAACTATGTGTTTAAAGGAGTTAGTTGATGTTCATTCAACTGAATAAATTGTCAAAATTTTCGTCACTGCGTTTTGTGAAAAGTGCTGCCATTATTGCTGCCATGTTAACCATCTCTGCATGTGGGCAAAAAGATCAAACTGCTCAAAAAGCACCACCTCCGGCAGTATCTACTTATGTGGTTTCAATGGATAAAATTGGTGATTATCGTGAATTTGTTGCTCGAACAGTTGCCTCGAAAGAAGTTGAATTAACTGCGCGTGTTGAAGGCGAACTCATTGAACGACTCTTTAAAGAAGGCGCTATTGTTGAAAAGGGACAAGTTTTATTAAAAATTGATCCAACAACATATATTACAGCGTTGGAATCAGCCAAGGCAGACCTAGCAAGTAAAATTGCTGGCGCTGAAGGTGCTGCGCGTGACTTAAAACGTGGTAAAGAGGTCGCTGGGCAAGGTTATATTTCGCAATCAGATTTAGATAAATTAATTACAAATGATTCACAATCTAAAGCAGGGGTTAACGTTGCAAAAGCGGCGTTAGAACAAGCTGAATTAAATTTAAGCTATACCACTATTAGTGCGCCATTTGCTGGCCATGTCGGCAAGGTAAACTTTAACGTTGGTAATATTGTTGGTTCAACATCAGGTTCATTAGCAACTTTAACCGCAACAAATCCTATGTATGTAAGTTTTGGCGTTGAAGAAAGTGAATTTGTTTCCTATTTGCAAAATAAACAAACTAATCAAGAACAAGACAAAGACGACTTAGATATTAGTTTACGTTTACCAAATAACACCACATATGCTGAAAAAGGCAAAATAATCTTCGCTGATACGAAAATTGAGCAGGGTATGGGCACGGTTGAATTAAGAGCCGTTTTTCAAAATCCGAATGATATTATTCTACCTGGCTTATTCGTCACTTTAGTCGCGGAAAGTAAAGACAAGCAAAATATGGCATTAATTCCACAAGCATCAGTACAAGAAAACCAGCAAGGTAAGTTTGTTTTAGTGGTTACTGAAGAAAATAAAGTAGCACAACGTATCGTTAAATTAGGCCGTCGTATTAATGCGATGTGGTTAGTCGAGTCAGGCTTAAAAGAAAATGAACGCGTTATTATTGAAGGTTTGCAAAAAGTTAAAAATGGTATTGAAGTGGGGCCTGTAGATAAACGCGTTGACCCTATCACCGGTGTTATTTCTGATTACTTAACACAGTAAGGGGCAAATAATGATAAGCAAAACCTTTATCAATAGACCAAAGTTTGCCTTTGTTATTTCAATACTGATCACGTTAGCGGGCTTAATTGCTTTGATGTTGTTGCCGGTAAACATGTATCCGCAAATTACACCACCGCAAGTTGAAATTACTGCTGTATACCCAGGCGCAAGTGCGCAAGTGGTAGAGGAATCAGTGATAAGGCCGATTGAAGAACAAATCAACGGTGTTGAAGATATGCTTTATATCGAATCAACAGCATCAAATAATGGTAGCGCCACCATTACTGTATTTTTCAAAGTCGGTATTGATGGTGATATTGCACAAGTTAACGTGCAAAACCGTGTTGCACTAGCAACAAGTTCATTGCCGAGTGAAGTAACTCAGCAAGGGGTGAGTGTCAAGAAAAAATCAAGTTCAATGTTGATGGCGATAACGCTATATTCAGAACAAGAAAATATTGATCAATTGTTTCTAAGTAACTATGCAACTAACTATTTAACTGAGCCTTTAGGACGAATCAAAGGTGTTGCTGCAGCGTCCGTAATGGGGGAGATGAGCTACAGTATGCGAGCTTGGTTAAACCCAGATCGTATGGCGTCATTAGGCATAACGGTTACAGAAGTTCAACAAGCATTAAAAGAGCAAAACTTAATAGTTGCTGCTGGTAAGTTAGGTGGCAGCCCAACATTACCAAATCAACAATTTGAATACTCAATTCAAGCAAAAGGGCGCTTGAAAAGCCCAGAAGAATTTTCTCAAACCATTATTCGCGCCAATTCTGACGGTAAGTTTATTCGCTTAGGCGATATTGCTCGACTTGAATTAGGCTCGGAAAACTACGGTGTACAAGCACGCTTAAACGGCAGTGAAACCGCTTTTATTATTATTTATCAATTACCCGATGCTAACGCGACTGAAGTTGCCAGTTTAGTTAAGCTGGAAATGGAAAAATTAGGCCAGAGGTTTCCTGATGGTTTGGAATATGCCATTCCATATGACACCACTGAATTTATTGTCCGTTCGATTGAAGAAGTACAAATAACACTATACCAAGCCATTGGCTTAGTTGTACTGGTAGTATTTTTATTTCTACAAAACTGGCGCGCAACCATTATTCCATCTATCGCAATTCCAGTGTCTTTAATTGGTACTTTTGCCTTTATGCAATTAATGGGCTATTCAATTAATACCATTACGTTATTTGGTTTGGTGTTAGCGATAGGTATTGTGGTTGATGATGCCATTATCGTTATTGAGAACGTCGAACGTATTCTTAAAGAAGAAAGCTTACCAATCAAAGAAGCGGTTACTAAAGCGATGGAGCAAGTTTCTGGTCCTATCATCGCCACAACATTAGTATTATTGGCCGTGTTTGTTCCCGTTGCCTTTATGCCCGGTATTACCGGCGAGCTCTATAAACAGTTTTCTGTCACTATTTCTTTCGCGGTATTAATTTCTTCAGTCAATGCTTTAACCTTAAGTCCTGCATTATGTACTGTGTTATTGAGTGCTGAAAAGATGAAACCCGTACGTTGGTTAATTCCTTTTGAGCGATTAATTGGTCGTGCGACAATATCATATACCGGTGGCGTTAACTTCTTATTAAAACGCGCTGCGCGTGTTGGTGTATTAGTGCTAATCATGTTTGGTGCAACGGCATGGGTAACCAGTGAAGTACCTACTGCTTTTATTCCTGATGAAGACCAAGGTTACTTATTCTTAGATGTACAGTTACCGGATGCAGCATCAGCTAATCGTACGGAAGCATTGTTAGCGAAAATTACCCCTATTATTAAGCAAGACCCTGCGGTAACCGACGTTATTATGGTTTCTGGTTCGTCATTATTAGGTGGTGCAGGTTCAAATAATGCCCTAGGTATTATTATGCTGAAAGATTGGGAAGAGCGCACTAGCCCTGAGATGAAACTAAGATCGGTTATTGGCCGTTTAATGGGGCAACTTTGGGCCATGCCTGATGCTCAAATTATGATTTTCAATCCGCCGCCAATTCCTGGTTTAGGAACCAGCTCAGGTTTTGAATTTAAGCTACAAGATAGCGAAAGTCGCAGTCCTGCTGACTTAGCACGAGTGATGAATGGTTTAATTTATGACGCTAATCATCGCCCTGAATTGAGTCGTGTATTTAGTACTTACCGCGCTAACGTTCCGCAATACTTTTTAGAAGTTGATCGAAATAAGGCGAAGGCACAAGGCGTTGCGTTATCTGATATTTTTGTGACCTTGCAAGCTCAATTAGGCTCTATGTATGTTAATGACTTCAGCCAATTTGGTCGTACATATAAAGTAACCTTACAAGCTGAGTCAGAATTTCGTAAAGACCCGTCTGATCTACGTCATTACTACGTGCGTAATAGCAATGGAGAAATGGTGGCATTGACGACGTTAGCGAAACTTGAGCCTATTTTAGGGCCAACAAGTATTAGCCATTTTAACTTATACCGTAGTGCTGCTATTAGTGGTCAAGCTGCTCCTGGCTATTCTTCTGGCCAAGCAATTACTGCCATGCAAGAGCTTGCTGAGAATTTACCACAAGGTTATGTTTACGAGTGGTCTGGTCAATCTAAGCAAGAAATAGAAGCCGGTGATTTAGCGCCAATTTTATTTGGTTTAGCGATTATTTTCGTTTACTTGTTCTTAGTGGCGCAATATGAAAGTTGGACGATTCCATTTTCGGTTATTGCCGCGGTACCGCTGGCTATTTTGGGGGCAATGTTGGCTCTTTATAGCTTAGGCATGTCGAATAATATCTATGCGCAAGTCGGACTGGTATTGCTGATTGGTTTATCAACCAAAACAGCGATATTAATTGTTGAGTTTGCGATGGAGCAACGCGCCGCAGGGCATAGTATTTTTGACGCTGCTTTAAATGCTGCCCGTTTACGTTTTCGTGCGGTGTTAATGACGGCACTATCATTTATTCTTGGTGTGTTGCCATTGGTATTTGCCTCTGGAGCGGGTGCAGGAAGCCGTGTTTCATTGGGTATAACTGTATTAGCAGGTATGGTTGCTGCAACCATCTTTGGGACTTTATTTGTACCTTACTTTTATATGGTTATTCAACGTATGCGTGAACACTTTAAAGGTGAGCAGCCGATTGAGGCTAAAGACTAAGCTATAACATAGATAAAAAGGGTCACGGTTACCGTGACCCTTTTTTTATAACTAATATAGACACGAATTCATTATTTTAAGTCGATAGGTAATTACTATTTCTCTCGCTTTACCTAGCTTATTCCTTGCCGATTATTTTTAGCTGCTGCGATAAAACGACTCACTAAAAAATAAGTCGAATACTTGTTCCTTTATTAATTTTACTGTCCAACGTTACATGGCCGCCATGAGCGAGCATTATTTGCCTAGTCAGTGCTAAACCTACACCTGAGCCATCTCTTTTTGTGGTATAAAAAGGCACAAAGGCATTATCAGCAATTTCTTTACTCATACCACAACCATTATCATTTACTTCAATAACAGGATGGCCACGTTTATTGATAAAAGCATTTAATTCTACCTTTCTAATTTCACAGCCCTCAGTTGCCTGCTCCGCGTTTTTTAACAGGTTAATTAATATTTGTGACAGCATGTCTTGGTCAACATTTATGTCTAAACTTTCGGGTGAAATATTGCAGCTAATGGCAAGGTTTTGTGCTGACCAATGCTGGCAAGAAATATCAATAACTTGCTGAGATAAAAACCTTACTGAAGTCGTGTTTTTATTTGGCGTCGGCAAGCGAGTTAAGCGCCGATAGCTATCGACAAATGTCATTAACCCTTTACTACGTCTTGCGACGGTAGTGACTGCATCTGTTACGTCACGGAGATCCGCGCTGAGTTCTTGGCTACTTATATCTTTTTTATCTGCGGGTTGTTGTGCAATATCTTTAATAATATCATCAACTAAATCTACGGCAGTACTGGCCAAAGAGGCGACAGGTGTGATGCTATTCATTATCTCATGGGTTAAAACACTGACTAGGTCTTGCCATGCTTGCAATTGCGCTGATACGAGTTCGTTTTGAATATCTTGTAAACTAAATAATAGCTCTTGCTGCTGTGCAAGTCTTATTTCCGTGGCGGCAACAGTTAATTGATGTTCAATACCGTCTATATTTAATTTTATTAGTTGGCGTTCTCCAGCCTGCATTGTTTTTATTTGCTCTGGAAAGTGCGATCCAAATTGTGCCAAGTCATTCAGTCTAATTACGGGTGTTGTGCCAAATAGTCTTCTGGCACTATTGTTCCATAACGTGATTTGGCTTTCTTGATTGAGACTTATTAGTGGTACAGGAACATGTTCGACAACCGCTTTTAAATGCTTTAATTCTGTAACTTGTGCCGTTCTTGCTTTTTGTAGGCGTGTTAAAATATCGGTAAAAGCGTGACCTAGTTCTTCAAAGCCAGCACCTACATTAGATAAATCAAAACGTTGTGAAAAGTCAGCATAACGAGCAGCATCAAAAAAGCGCACTAACTCATTATTGGTTTTAGAAACAAAGTTTACCAATTCAATAAATTGGCTAATTAATAGCACTACTAGCAATATTGTTGCCGCGTGATAACCCGAAGTTGTTACAGCTATTGTTAGTAATACTAAGGTCACCATTGCAGCGATTGTTCGAGCGATAATACGTAGAGAGAATTGTTTAAAGCCCATACTTTTCCATCCTTCTGTATAAAGCTGCACGTGTTAAACCAAGTGCTTTAGCACAATGGCTGATATTGTAGCGATGTTTTTTCAGTGCCGCAGTTATCGCTTGTTTTTCCATTTCTTCTAAGGTTAACTCTTCAGTTAAATCGTTTTCCATATGAGCATTGGCAGGCAAAAATGCATTTGGGGCTTTATCTGTCATTTGATTAAAATTTTGCTGTGCTTTTTGCTCTAATTGAAAGTCAATAATTTGTAAGTCAGCATGCTCGGTTAGAATAACTGCACGCTCAATGGCATGGCGTAAAGCTCTAATGTTTCCTTGCCATGGCTCTTGCAGTAAAACTTGCTTGGTATCGCTTGTTAAGCTGTTAACTGACTTGTTATATTTTTTACTGTATAAAGCGATAAAATGCTCAGCAATTGGCACAATATCTTCTTTTCGTTCTCTCAGTGGCGGTAAATTAAGGGTCACAGTGTTTAATCGAAATAATAAATCTTGCCTAAATTTACTCTCATTATTTAGCACTTCCGGAGGAATGTTGGTAGCCGCGATCACTCTGACATTAAAAGGTTGCGCTTTATTACTGCCTAATGGTGTTACTTGGCGTTGTTCAAGCACAGTTAATAATTTTGCTTGTAAGTAAAGCGGTAAGTTACCAATTTCATCTAAAAATAAAGTACCGCCATCAGCAGCTTTTAATTTGCCAATACGGTCTTGCTGAGCACCGGTAAATGCCCCTTTTTTATGCCCAAATAATTCACTTTCAAATAAGCTTTCTGAAATCGCACCTAAGTCAATCGACATAAAAATATTGCGCGCACGCTGGCTTTGAGAATGAATGTCACGTGCAATTAGTTCTTTTCCGGTACCATTTTCACCTAAAATAAGGACATTGGCATCAGTTGGTGCTGCTTTATGGATTAGTGCGTGAACATCTTGCATTGGCTTAGATTGGCCAATGATCATTTGCTGCGTATGCTGATTACTAGCTTGTCCTGAGGTTTCCGCTAAGGTTTGTACCAAGGCTTGGTTTGTTACCTTTAATTGCGCCGCTTCAAACCGTGATTTTCCTAGTTGTACTGCCGTTGATAATGTTGCGACAACTTTTTCGTTTTGCCATGGCTTGGCGATAAAATCAGTGGCACCTTGTTTCATGGCATCGACAGCAATATCGACACCACCATGTGCGGTGATCATAACAACGATACTATTGGGTTTAATGACTAGAATCTCTTTTAGCCAATAAAAACCTTGTTCACCAGAGCTCTCACCTGGGCCAAAATTCATATCTAATAAAATAGCATCAAAATCATTTTCTTTAATGAGTTTAGGTATTTGTTCGGGGCGATTACATATGCTGACCTCTGAAAATTTACGATTTAGTAGTAATTTTCCTGCCACCAATATGTCTTGGTCGTCATCAACGATGAGTATTTTTCCGTCTATTTTCATTTTTATTTTGATGCTGTACAGCAAGTTAGTGAAACAAACTGTTCAATAACGTACACCTAGTGTCCGAAAACGTACAGTTTTTTGTTGGTTTTTATTTTTAATAGTAACAACTAAATATTATAAAGTTGATTTAAAACAGTTAGTTGTGGGTTTTTATGATGATTGGAACAAAAATTGTAATGTGTTTGTAACGATAATTTTTATACAGCGAAAGTAGGGTAATGACACATTCACTAAAATCAGTCAGTGTTGATAATGCGAACACTACAACGAATAACGGCAATACCGCTGTCTCGGGCGCAGGAATGGATCGCAAGGTGATACGCAAAAAGTCGAAAACAAAACCAGTTTTATTGGCAGTCGCTATTATGGCAATTGTTGGCTTCGTTGGCTGGCAGTTTAGTCATAAGATAAGTGGTAAATCGCTCAGTGTTGATAGTAATCGTATCGTTGTTTCAACTGTCGTATCGGGAACGTTTGAAGATTTTATTCCCGTACGTGGTCGCGTAGCACCTGCAAAAACAGTCTTTCTTGATGCGATTGAAGGTGGCCGAGTTGAGCGTATTTTAGTTGAAGACGGTGCGCAATTAAGTGCCGGCAGCCTAATTGTAGAATTATCTAACGCCAGTTTACAATTGAATGTTTTAGGTAACGAAGCGCGCGTTGCTGAGCAACTAAATAACATGCGTTCAATTGAGCTTAGTCTTGAGCAGAATCGCCTGCGTCATAAAAGCAACATTATTGATATTGAATATCAAATTAAATTATTGACTCGCCAATTGGCGCGCGAGCAAGAGTTAGTGACAAGTGGCGCGGTAAGTCAATCAGCATTTGATGACACAAAAGATACCCTCAATTGGTACCAACAGCGCCTGTTAGTTACTCAAGAAAGCCAAACTTCAGATACTCGTATGCAAGAAGAACAACTCAAGTTCTTAAAAGCGACTAGCCAACGTTTAGAAAGTAATTTAGAAATATCACGACAAAACCTAGACAACATGAATGTGAAAGCCCCCGTAAACGGTAAGTTATCAGGCTTTAATATTGAAATAGGCCAAAGTATTGGCCGTGGTGAACGCTTAGGGCAAATTGATACCCCCAATGATTATAAGGTTACCGCCTATATTGATGAGTTCTACTTAGGTCGCGTTGATATTGGTCAGCGAGCAGTATTTAAAGAATACCAATTAACTATTAAGAAAATTTACCCACAAGTACAAAATGGCCAATTTGAGATAGATTTTGCTTTTGTTGGTGAACAGCCTAGCGGTATTCGTCGCGGACAAACAATTCAGACAAAACTAACACTTGGTGATGCAAGTAAAGCGGTACTTATTCCTAACGGTGCTTTTTATCAAGATACTGGCGGCAACTGGATTTTTGTTGTTACCGAAAGTGGTGATGAAGCGGTACGTCGGCCAGTGCGCTTAGGGCGCCGTAATAATCAATTTATTGAAGTACTGGAAGGTTTAGAAGTAGGCGAGCAAGTCGTTACTAGTCCGTACAGTAGTTACCAAGACATGCAACATTTAAAACTTAACACTAGTACAAATTAACTCGAACAAACTAACGAAAGAACATTTAGCAGCAGAGCATAGCCAGCTATCAATCAAATTTATAAAAATAGGACTTTATTATGTTGAAACTTCACAACTTATCACGCGTTTATCAAACTGACGATGTTGAAACAATGGCATTAAATAATGTGAACATTGAAATAGCTCAAGGAGAATTTGTTGCCATTATGGGGCCTTCTGGCTGTGGTAAATCTACCTTATTAAACACAATTGGCATGTTAGATACGCCAAGTAGTGGTGAGTACTGGTTTAATGGTGAAGATGTTTCTGGCTATTCTGAAGCACAACTTGCAGTGATCAGAAAACAGAGTATTGGTTTTATTTTTCAAAACTTTAATTTAATTGATGAATTAACTGTTGCTGAAAATATCGAACTGGCTTTGCTTTACCACGATATTCCGGCAAGTGAGCGAAAACAGCGCGTTTCAACGGTTATGGACAAAGTAGGTATTGCGCATCGTGCCAAGCATATGCCAAGCCAATTATCGGGCGGGCAGCAACAAAGGGTGGCAGTAGCTCGTGCCGTGGTGGGAGATCAAAAAATGATTCTAGCAGATGAGCCAACCGGAAACTTAGATAGCGGGCATGGCCAAGAGGTTATGGAAATGTTGCAAGCCTTAAATGACGAAGGCACCACGATTGTGATGGTAACGCACAGCCCTGCACACGCAGATTACGCAAAACGGACAATTAACTTGTTTGATGGTCACGTTGTTACTGAAAGCGTTAAGGCCGCTTAGGAGGCATTATGTTTAAAAATTACTTAATTACCGCATGGCGTAATATTATCAAAAATGGTGTTTTTTCAGCGATTAATATTTTTGGTTTATCCATTGCTTTGATGAGCTGTATTTTAATCATGCTGTTTGTTAAAGAAGAAATGGGTTTTGATAAATGGTTAAAAGACAATGACAGATTAGTGCGTATGCACACTGCCTACACGATGCCAGACAGAGCACCATTTTTAACTGTACGTTCGGCAGGGCGAATGATGGAAGCCATTCGTGACTATGCTAAAAACGAAATAGAAACGGGTGTACGTTTAATACAATGGTCATTAACCGTTCGCAAAGACGATAACGCCTTTGATGAAGCTATTACGTTGGCCGATGGTAGCTTTTTTGATGTTTTTGACCTGCCATTTGTACATGGCTCGAGAGCCACATCGTTTAATCAACCAATGAACTTGTTAGTCACCGAAGAGTTTGCCAAGAAATATTTTGGTCGCACCGACGTGATCGGTGAAACCTTAACGGTTTGTTGTGTTGGTCGTAACCCTCCTAGCGATGTGAGAATTACTGGTGTACTAAAAGATTTACCCGATGAGACACATTTGAATATCAATATGCTGTTCTATTTACAGCCAGCACTGTTTCCACCAAATAATAATATATTAGATACTTGGACGAGTGTGAATGTATATACCTACTTCAAACTGAATGCAGGTATAACACCTATGCAGTTGCAAGAGCGTATTGATTACTGGATGAATAATGAAAGCCCGTTAGTTGAAATGTCTAAAGATCTACTAGGGGAGCAAAGTAACGGTATGCAAGTCACTGACTTTGCAAGACAGCCTGTTATGAAAGTCACTGACTTACACCTTAATGCCAAAAAGCATGCGGGGAATATTGGAGATATTACGCCGATGGGCGATCAGGAAATGATTAATACCTTTACCGTGGTTGCTTTTCTTGTGCTAATGATTGCGTGTATTAATTTTATGAACCTATCAACTGCAAAGGCCAGTAAGCGAGCGAAAGAAGTAGCAATGCGCAAAGTACTGGGTGCAAGCCGTTTGCAAGTGGCTATACAGTTTTTAAGTGAAGCGATAGTGATTGTTTTTGTTGCGTTATTGTTTGCTATTGCTGCGTCAGAATTAGTATTACCTATATATAATGATATTTTAGGTAAACAATTGGCTCTAAGACTGTTTAATGAACCTGATTTGTTATTGTCGCTTATTGTTGTTGCTACGGTTGTTGGTATTGGCGCTGGAATCTATCCTGCGATATATCTTTCTCGGTTTCTACCGGGCCATATTTTAAAGTCGAGCAAAAGTGGTGAATCTGGAAATTCAGCTAAATTACGTAGTGTGTTAGTCGTATTTCAATTTACTACGTCAATCGTACTAGTTATTGCTACCTTGGTTGTTTATGGGCAAACACTGTATTCAAATTCTGTTGATGTTGGCTATCAAAGTGACAATAAGCTTGTGTTAAATGTTCGTCCGGCCCGAGATAATTTGCCGAGCTTAAAGCAAGAATTGTTAAATATTCCAGAAATAACCTCAGTAACATTTTCATCGGAAGCACCTACACAAGATAATGAAAACAATAACCAATTTACCTTGTTAGGGACTGGTGAAGATGGAAAAAAGGTTGAACCGGCGTTACTCAATTATCACAATATGGACTATGGCTTTTTTGAAGCTTATAAAGTTCAGCCTATTGCTGGGCGTCTATTTGATGAAAACTATGGTAGTGATCAAATGACCTCTGTTGAAAATGACACTATTGAACCAGGGCAAGCTAGTGTTATTTTAAATGAAAGTGCACTAACTAAGTTAGGTTTTAGCAGCGCCGAGGAAGTTATTGGCCGAACTTTATTGTTAGGCGAGCAGCAACTGAATGTGATTGGTGTGATCCCTGACATTCATTTTAGATCCATTAAATTTGGTATTAGAGCAAGCGCTTATATGCTTAATTCTGATCGCTTTCAGGTGGCTAATCTAACCGTGAATTCCGAGCTATTAAACTCTGATAAGTCAGCTGAAATTATTAGCAAAATTGAGCAAGTATGGAAAACGAATGTGCCATTACAGCCGATTAATTTACAGTTTCTTTCGGAAATGATGCAAGCACAATATCAAGATGAGCTAACAACGGCTCAACTATTTTTAGCATTTTCAGTGCTTGCCATAATTATTGCATGCTTAGGTTTATATGGCTTGTCTGCCTTTACCGTAGAACGTCGCACGAAAGAAATAGGTATTCGAAAGGTAATGGGGGCGAGTGTTAAAGATATCGTTAAATTATTGATTTGGCAGTTTTCTAAACCTGTTGCTTTAGCAAATATTATTGCCTGGCCTATCGCAGCATACGCCATGTTAACTTGGTTAGAGTCGTTTCCTTATCGAATCGATCAAATTTGGTTAATACCTATTTGCTTATCCGTCGGTACATTATCATTATTTATTGCTTGGTTCACCGTCGGTACCAATGCAGCGAAAGTTGCTCGTAAAAATCCAATAAGTTCTTTACGTTATGAGTAAGTGTATTTAGTTTATTTTAATACTCAACTAATTGTAAATACAAAAAAACCGCTCAATGAGCGGTTTTTATATTTAGATAAAACTAAGTAGTGATTTTCATTTAATCAATTACAAAGCTTAGATGCCAGCAGACAGACGAAGTGCTTCAGCTCTATCTGTTTTTTCCCAGCTAAAGGCTGTGAACGTATCATCACCAACTGTCATTTCAAATGGTTCGCGACCAAAGTGACCGTATGCCGCTGTTTGGCGATACATTGGGTGAAGAAGGTCTAACATTTTAGTGATGCCGTATGGACGAAGGTCAAAATGTTCACGTACTAATTCAACCAAACGTTCTTCAGACACTTTACCTGTGCCAAATGAGTCAATTGAAATTGACGTTGGCTCTGCAACACCAATTGCGTAAGAAATTTGAATTTCACAACGATCAGCTAAACCTGCAGCAACAATGTTTTTGGCAACATAACGGCCAGCGTATGCCGCACTACGGTCAACTTTTGATGGATCTTTACCAGAGAAAGCACCACCACCGTGACGAGCCATGCCGCCATAAGTGTCAACAATAATTTTACGACCAGTTAAGCCACAATCACCAACTGGGCCGCCGATAACGAATCGACCAGTAGGGTTAATATGGTATTTAGTTTCAGCTGTTAATAGCTCTTCTGGTAATACATGCTTAATAATGTTTTCCATTACCGCATTGACCAAATCTTCTTGTTTGATATCAGGGTTATGCTGAGTTGAAAGTACAACAGTATCAATAGCTACTGGCTTGTTATCTTCATAGATAAAAGTAACTTGAGATTTAGCATCTGGGCGTAACCAAGGTAAAACACCTGATTTACGCGCTTCAGCTTGACGTTCAACTAAACGGTGAGAATAGTATAAAGGTGCAGGCATTAACGTTGGTGTTTCGTTAGTTGCGTAACCAAACATTAAACCTTGGTCACCAGCGCCTTGTTCTTCAGGGCTAGTACGGTCAACACCTTGAGCAATTTCAGGAGACTGTTGGCCGATTAAGTTCATAATGCCACAGGTTTCGCCATCAAAACCAACATCAGATGAAGTGTAACCAATTTCACTAATTACGTTACGGGTTAGCTTTTCTAAATCAACCCAAGCGTTAGTTGAAACTTCACCAGAAATAATGGCAACACCAGTCTTAACCATAGTTTCACAAGCAACGCGCGCATTTTTATCTTTAGCAATAATTGCATCTAATACCGCATCAGAAATTTGATCGGCAATTTTATCTGGATGTCCTTCTGATACTGACTCAGAAGTAAAAAGGTGTGTAGACATAAACCCTCTGTATAAATTAACTGAAAAACAATAACTGTTTTTAATGGCGACATTCTAACTGTTTAGTTAACACTTGCCTAGAGTTTTTTACGCCTAGATGGCTAAACGTCTTTGAGCTGAGTCAAATTCATCGCAAATTCTTTCAATTATTCTAGAGTTATTCTGTATTCCAGCGCAAAAAAGTAAATTTAAGGAAATTTATGCAGGGAAAGTGGCTGTTGCCAAATGTGTGAAAAAAGTCGTTGTTGTGTGGAACAACTCTTCGAACTATAAAAGGTTGTTGCACCGTCAGTATTAGTATTATTGATTAACTGATGCAATGCCAACTGTCGCTGTAGCTGCTCAGTAACGGGTAATGCCGTTTCCATGATAACCACGTCATTACCGCAAATATCACTAATCACTTCTTTTACTAATGGGTAATGGGTGCAGCCTAGCACTATGGTATCGACACCTTTAGCCATTAACGGCTGCAAATAAGCGGTCAGTAATAATTTGCAGTCGGCAGAGTTCTTTTTATCATGTTCGATTAATTCAACTAAGCCTGGGCAAGGTTGAATATACACTTCAGTATTATGCTTATATTGCTCTACTAAGGCTAAAAAACGCTGATTTTCTGCTGTTGCCTTGGTAACCAATATCGCAACTTTTTTATGTTGGCTGATATTTACCGCAGGTTTAATTGCCGGCTCAACGCCGATAACAGGAATAGAGATAGTTTTTCGTAGCTGATCAATGGCGTTAACGGTTGCGGTATTGCAAGCAACAACAATCGCTTTAGCGTTTTTTTCCACAAACCAATCAGCTATTTCATTGACTCGTTGTTGAATAAACGCAGCCGACTTCTCACCGTAAGGTGCATTTAATGTATCAGCAACATAAAGCAAATCTTCATGGGGTAATTGCTGCTTAATACAGTGCATAATAGACAAGCCACCAATGCCAGAATCGAAAATACCTATCGGTTGATTATTGATATTTTTCTGCTTCACTAAATCGCTAGTGATAAAAGTGTGAGTATTTGCTTTTGGCTGTGTGGGCATTAAGTCTACGTAGGTTAAGAGCTATACCCAAGCCACTTGAAAATGCAGTTTCAGAGTTAAGCTAGGAAATCAGAGCAAGGCGCAGCACGCAAGTAATGGTTATTTCCTTATCAAGCGCTGTAACGCTGCACTGTTTTTCTAGCTTAGCTCCCGTAGGGCAAGGCGATAAAGGGTCATCTCCGACGTTATTGATTTCTACAATGGAACAACCATTATCTTCAATCAATGCCTTGGTGATAACCCTTTTTCGACTTGCTGAATTCTGCATTTTCAAGTGGTTTGGGTATAAAGTAAGTTTGTCTGCGTTAAGTATATTATTAACAGGCAAACAAGGTCTATCAATTAATTATAAAGTTATAAATGATGATGTTCGTTAATAGTAGCTTTATAAAAATAAAATAATTGTAAAGTTTTTTGTTTATATAGTAAGCTAAGGCCCTAAATAAAGTAAAGGTAACAGGAGTCGCCAAATGCAAAGTGATGTTTCATTCGCACGTATTAAACAATTTCCGGTATTAATGTGGATTTTGCTATTCGGCTCATTCATTACTCGCGGCAGTTATTACATGGTATGGCCATTTTTAGCGGTAATACTTTATGAAAAATTTGCTTTATCTGCCACCAATGTTGGCCTTATTCTGTCAAGTGCCGCTGTTATATCTGTATTAGTGAGCTTTATCGGTAGTGCGCTCTCTGACCGAATTGGCCGTCGCCCCTTAATGTACATCAGTGGTATTTTATATATCATTTCCTTTTCGTTATTAGCACAAGCGAATACTATTATTGCTTACGCTGTCGTGATCACTTTATGTTCTATTGCGACTGCGTTATGGCGACCATTAGCTTCGGCATTAATTGGCGATATTATTAAAGATAAAAGCACCCGTGAACTCGCCATGCAATCTTTATATTTTATCGTTAATGTCGGTTGTGCTGTGGGTCCTATGGTTGGGTTATGGCTAGGTTTAACAGGAGAGCAATCAAGCTTTTATATTACTGCGGGAGCTTTTGCTTTCTTATTAGTGCTGTTGTGGTGGGGATTTCATCAACATAGTCAGCTTGAAAGCGCAGAAACAGATAAGGTTAAAGAAGCCAGAATTGACACGGAAGCAAATGATAAATCTAAAGCTATAACGGAACCTGATCTCCCAGCAAAAGCAACAGTAAGTAATAAAAAAGACAATCAACTTATCAAGGTTCTGATTGCTGATAAATTGTTGCAATGTCTTATTTTTGCTAACATTTTGTGCATGTTCATTTATGCGCAAATGGATAGTTCACTTATCCAGTATTTAACTCGTGCGAAAGTGCCCGATCTGCTTGAACTTATTTCAGCGATGATTTTTACCAATGCGCTAGTTATTATCTCAACACAATTTTTACTATTAAAATTGATGGCAGGTTTATCGTTAATTAACCGCATTCAAACAGGCTTAGTGCTGCTGATGCTTTCGCAAATTTGGTTAGCGGTTAATCCCTTAACACTTTTTTGGGGTTGGATAGGCGCAATAGTTGTGATGAGTTTAGCGGAAACTATTTTATTTCCTACTATGAATGTTCATATTGACCGTTTAGCGCCTGACCATTTACGTGGAGCATATTTCGGTGCGGCCTCTTTCTATGAGTTTGGCTTTGCAATTGCACCACTAGGTGGAGGGATTATTCTCGACCAACTTGGTGGCCCGTCTCTATTTTTCATTGCTGCAGGCCTAACATTGGTTGTTATTTACCTTTATCGAATTTTAGATAAATTGCCAAGACCAGATTTCACCCAGTTTAAGCCACAATCAAGCGCAGAGTAATACTGTTAGAAGGTAATGGAAGTAAGGGATAATAGATGTACTTCAATAAAATACAGGATAGTGACTTCCAAAGTGCCGCCGTTAAGGTTAGTCCTGAACATCGGGTGCTTTTCTAGAGAATGCGCGGAAATATTGTTGATATTGTGTGTCTTCAATTGACGTAGGAAAAATTTGAAAATAAGTAGAATATTAGAAAGAGATAGTAACTTCCAAAGTGCCGCTGTTCACATTAGTCCTGAACGTCGGGTGCTTTTCTAGAGAGTTGTGCGGAAATATTATAGATATTTTTGAGAGTAAGAATAGGTAGTGACTTCCAAAGTGCCGCCGTTCACATTAGTCCTGAATATCGGGTGTTTACTCAGAGTTGTGCGGAAATATTGTTGAGATTGTTTGTCTTCAATTGAAGTAGGAAAAATTTGAAAATAAGTAGAATAAGAAAAGATAGTGACTTCCAAAGTGCCGCCGTTCACATTAGTCCTGAACACCGGGTGTTCAGGGCGGAAATATCATTTTAACCGTAGGCTTCCCGATACGAGCCGGGCTTGCACAATAGCTAATAATCAACATCCTTAGTTAAAACTTATCGGCTCAGGGACATAGTTCACAAACGAACACTCCAGAAGACAAATTCATTATAGCTAATAATGTCAGCCGTATTAAGTCTTTTATCACTTGTAAGACCTGAATGCTTAATGCTTGAACAGATTGAAGTTTCTTTGAACAGAATGACTTTATTTTGAAAGGTGTGAAAAAATTGCCGGTATTATTTAAGCACGTTTCGGTGAATTAACCGCTTGTTCGATTGTGGTTTGAAGCAGTTCAATTTTGCTCTGCATTTTCTCACGCTCTTGTTCAAGGTCAGCGCGTGCTTGAATTAAATCATTAGCAAGATTAAGCGACATCATGACAAGTGCTTGTTCGGGGCTTTTCATGGTGGCGCTTTTTTTGGTATCTTTTTCTAAACGCTTATTAATTTCTTCGGCCGCTTGTAAAAGCGCCGATTCATGGCCAGCAGGACAAGCGATTTTTAATCGTTTGTTGGCAACATTAATTGTTACTGTGTGTTGGCTCATTACGTCGTAATTCTCAAAGCGTTACATTAGTTAATTGAGTAAAATACCCATTATAGTTTTGCTGTTGATGAATAATCATTTGCAGCTAACACTAAGAAAAGTAAATGAATACTAAAACCCAGTGCACCATAAAGAGGAACTATAACGGTGAGTGTTACACTATGCAAGTGATCTCTATGGTTTTTTCTGGAATCGAAGCAATGCCAATGTTACGATAGCGGCTAATATACTCCCTTTTGAAATTATATTTTTATGTCTGATAGTACCTCTTTAGATTTTTCCTCTGCACAAGCAATTTTAACCAGTGAAAGTGTTGAAGCACACGCCGCTGAAATCCACGGTGTACTTACCGGCCTTGTTTCGGCAGGCTTTGAATTTGAAAGTAGCGATTATATCGCCATGGTCAACGACATGCTTAATAACGCTGAAGGTTTGCCTGCACGTGTTAAAAGCTTGATAAAAGATATGTATAGCGATATTTGGCAACAAATTCTTGATGAATCTTACAGCTTTCAATTGATGCTACCAGATGATGATGACTCTATCGTTGAACGTGGTCATGCATTAAGTAAATGGGTAGAAGGTTTTAATCTGGGCTTTGGTTTACAACAAACTAAAACCACCACCTTTTCTGATGACGTAAAAGAAGTACTTGCTGATTTTGTTGAAATCGCCAATTTGTCTGAAGAAATGGAAGAAGACGAAGACACCGAACAAGCTTATTTCGAAATTGCAGAATACGTTAGAATTTCTGCCTTACTTTGTTTTACTGAATTGGGCACTCCGCCTGAATCTAAAGACAAAGAAGCAACGCTACATTAGTAACAAACTAATTAGCCGTTAAGCACTCACGACAAACAGCTAAATAATCTCTAATGAATTAATTCTACTAAAGAAATTATTTAGCTGTCGATATAACGCCATTAGATACTGACAAATATGATCAAAAATACTTTATTACCCGTTGCTGAGTTTTGTCAGCGTAGAAGCGATTTTATTGCGCAAATGCCCGCTAATAGCATCGCGTTAATTTCTGCTGGCAAAGAAGTTACGCGCAGTAACGATACTGAATACCCATTTTGTCAAAGTAAAAACTTCTATTACCTAACCGGTTTCAATGAACCCGATGCTATTTTAGCTATGGTGAAAGGGACGGATGCGGAAGTAGTGCAAAGTATTTTATTTTCGCGTGAAAAAGACAGCTTACAAGAAGTATGGCATGGCAGGCGCGTGGGTCAGCTAGCCGCGGTTGAAAATTACCAAGTTGATTTGTGCTTTAGCTTAGCTGAAGTTAACGAGCAACTTTTGCCATTAATTGAAGGTAAAAGTGCTGTGTTAATTTGCCAGCAAGAGCAAGGTGAGTTCGAACAGCAAGTATTGTCTTGGTTAGCAGATATTAGAAAGTCAGCTCGCACTGGTGCGAAGGCGCCAAAATCACTCGTTGATTGCAGTGAAATAATTCACGAAATGCGTTTGCATAAATCAAACGCTGAGCTCGACATTATGCGTCAGGTTAATGTTATTAGCGGCGCAGCTCATCAAAGAGCCATGCAGCAAACATCAGCAGATAAATTTGAATATCAAATTGAAGCTGAACTCTTACATGAGTTTGCTAGTAAGGGTGCTCGTCATCCAGCATACGGCTCTATTGTTGCTGGCGGCGATAATGCTAATATTTTGCATTACACTGATAATGACGAAACGCTTAATAATGGTGATTTATTGTTAATTGATGCTGGTGGTGAACTAGCGGGTTATGCCGCAGATATTACCCGTACATTTCCTGTTAACGGTCAATTTAGCACTGAGCAAAAAGCGATTTATCAACTGGTACTTGATAGCCAAAACTTGGCTATTGAAGCGATAAAGCCACAACAAACCTTTGCTGAACTTAATCGTTTAGTGTGTAACTTCCTGACTCAAGGCTTATACGACTTAGGCATTTTAAAAGGCGACATAACATTATTGTTAGCCCAAAAAGCCTGTAAAAAATACTTTATTCACGGCCTTGGTCATTGGTTAGGGCTTGATGTTCATGATGTTGGTGACTACCACTCTAATCAGCAACGTGAACAATTACGTCCATTTACGCCAGGCATGGTGATGACGATTGAACCAGGAATTTATATCCCACTCAGTGATAAATCAGTCGATGAAAAGTGGCGTGGTATTGGCGTTCGCATTGAAGATAATATTGCGGTAACCGAATCTGGTTTTGAAAACTTAACCATTAATGCAGCAAAAACTATTGCTGATATTGAAAAGGTGATGGCTAATTAGTGTACCTTTGTGCGTAATCCATTGATTAAGCACAAAGTGATAACGCTGATAGCAAGTTAAAATTAGCGTCATTAACGGCAGAAAAATAACAATAGGTTAACGATGAATAACAGTGAGCAAAACGCTAGTACTAGCAACACCAAAGATGCACAGCACTTTGACGTGGTCATTTCTGGTGGTGGTTTATCAGGTGCTTTAATGGCATTAAGTTTATCGAGCCTAGTTACTCATCAGCAAACCCCTTTAAAAATCGCTATTATCGAAGCTAATCCGGTATTGACTGACCCATCACAAAGTTTTGATGATCGCGTTTTGGCGTTATCCCACGGTAGTGCTGCTTACCTAGAAAGTGTTGGTGCTTGGCAATATCTACAAAACCATGCTGAGCCAATTAAAAATATCCATATTTCAGACCGTGGTCATTATGGCAAAGCGCGATTGTATGCTAAACATCATCAAGTTGATGCCTTAGGTTATGTTGCTGAAATGTCATTTATTGGCGCGGCATTATTAAAAGCCTTAGCGACTAAAAACAATATTACGTGGTTTGCCCCTGACAGTATTGCCAATGTGCAATGGCAAGCTGAGCAAGTCAATGTAGAGTTAAATTCGGGTACGCAATTAACTACCGCGCTATTGTTAGCTTGTGATGGCGCGCAGTCTGCGTGTCGCAAATTTGCTAATATTTCCACCACTAGTCGTGATTATCAGCAATCGGCATTAATCGCTAATGTGGGTACGGCAATTCATCATAAAAATATTGCCTATGAACGTTTTACCCAAACTGGCCCCATTGCCATGTTGCCACTTTCTACGCTGTCAACGAATAGCCAACAAAGCAGTGCAGGGCGTTGTTCACTAGTGTGGACACTAACGCCAGAGTTAGCCGAAGACATGCTAAATTTATCAGACGACGAATTTGCTGCGCAATTAGAAAAATCTTTTGGTCGCTGGTTAGGTAATATAACTCAAGTAGGTAAGCGCGCGGTTTACCCATTAAAATTATTACAAGCAACTGAGCAGGTTTATCACCGTATGGCATTAATAGGTAATGCTTCTCATACAATTCACCCTATTGCTGGCCAAGGTTTCAACTTAGGTTTGCGTGATGTCAGTGATATGACTCAAGTGATAAAACAAGCATTAGCGAATGGGCAAGACATAGGTTCATTTGCCAATTTAATGCAATATGCACAAGCGCGTCAGCAAGACCAAAAACAAGTGATCACCTTAACGGATTCATTAGTTACCTTGTTTTCAAACGAGCTACCACCGCTAGTTGCGGGTCGAAACATCGGCTTAAAGGTACTAAATTACTTGCCGAATTTGAAAAATGCTTTGGTTAAGAAAACCATGGGTTACTAGCAGTAAAATTAACCTATAAATAATAGTGATAGCGCTATTAGTTATTTAAATAAATGTGAAGAATAATGCAAAAATTTGATCTATTAATTGTTGGTGGCGGCATGGTTGGCTTAACGTTAGCTTTGGCTATTCGTCAGCAAACTGAGCTTAGCATCGCTATTGTTGATAATACGCCTGTTGATGAACTGAGTAGCGAGCCAGAAGTGCGCGTTAGTGCCATTAATGCGGCGAGTCAGCAAATGTTCAATAACCTCAATGTTTGGCAAGATATTATTAGCCAGCGCGCGCAGCCTTATTTTGACATGCACATTTGGGATAAAGCCGGTTATGGTCAGTTAGATTTTGCTTTAAAAGATGTTAGCAATTCAACGGTTGCTAGTAATCTTGAACAGCTAGGTTTTATTATTGAAAACAAAGCTATTCGTAATGCCTTATGGCACAAAGCCCAACAAGACAGCGGCATTACCTTTTTTACTGATAACAAATTAGAGCAGTTAAATTTTAGCGACAGCGAAGTATTTGCTACCTTTGCCGCGAATAGCGAAAGCGGAAAAACACAAATGCCGGTGATGGCAAAGCTTGTTGTCGGCGCAGATGGCGCAAACTCTTGGGTGCGTCAGCAAATGAATGTGCCGTTAACATTTCGTGATTACGACCATCACGCCATTGTTGCCACCGTTAAATGCAAACAAGGCCATCAAAATACTGCATGGCAAGTGTTTCTAGAAACCGGCCCATTAGCTTTACTGCCTTTATATCAAGATGATTTATGCTCAATTGTTTGGTCAACAAGCCCTGAAGAAGCAACGCGACTAAGCGCTTTGTCAGCCGAAGATTTTGCTAAAGAAATAACGGCGGCAAGTGATGGTAAGTTAGGACAAGTATTACTGGAAAGTGAGCGTTTTACTTATCCGTTAACCATGCGTTTTGCTCAAGACTTTGTCAAAGAGCGTATTGTTTTAGTGGGAGATGCCGCCCATACCATTCATCCGTTAGCTGGTCAGGGGGTTAATTTAGGTTTACTTGATGCCGCCGCCTTAGCGCAAACGATTAGTCAGCAAATAAGCAAAGCACAGCAAAAGGGTAGCCTTGATGACAATGCTTGGTTTAGTGATAAATCGTTACAGCAATTTGCTCGCTGGCGTAAAAGCGAAGCGGCAGAAATGATCGCCGCGATGGAAGCTATTAAGCAAACGTTCACGCCACAGCAAGGCGCTATAAAATTAATACGTGGTTTAGGCATGTCATTGCTCAATAATATTAAACCCGCTAAAGCCTTAATGATTAATCAAGCGCTAGGTTTTAAAGGTGAATTACCAGAATTAGCCAAACCTACTCAACACCAGCAAAAATAAGCTCAGGTTATTGTTTTTTATTGACCATGCAGTCAAGAAAAACGCCACTTTCATCGACCAGCTAAAGTAAAATTAGCTGGTTGATAACTCCGCAACATTTATTCTTTTCACCGATATAAAATTTTTATTTGCCATTAGGGATGTTTGCATCCTCGCTAGGGAATTATATTTTTAAAATGTGTATATTTAAAAATATAATTTGGAATATTTTTATTTGTCCATTTTAAATTTTTTAAAAGGGGTTTTATCTGTTGAATCAACAGCGTCTCACAGTTATAATCTTGGCCACTTTTTGTAAATCTTCCGTCTTTATCCTAATTTTACATGAGTATATGTAATGGTGTGCTTGCTTAAAGCGTACTGAAACTAAGATAAAGCAACTAACGTGAGTGAAACGTACGATGACAAATAAAACAGTATTACATGCTAAGCACTTAGAAGCTGGCGCTAAAATGGTTGATTTCTACGGCTGGGATATGCCAATCAACTATGGTTCTCAAATTGAAGAACATCATGCTGTGCGCACAGACGCTGGTATGTTCGATGTTTCACACATGACTATTGTTGATGTTAAAGGCGCAGATGCTCAAGCATTCTTACGTAAATTAGTCATTAACGACGTAGCAAAATTAGACGTTGCTGGTAAAGCACTATACACAGGTATGTGTAACCACGAAGGTGGCGTTATTGATGACTTAATCGTTTATTTCTTCACTAACACTGACTACCGCTTAGTGGTTAACTCAGCAACACGTGTAAAAGATTTAGCGTGGATTGCCGAACAATCTGCAGGTTTTGACGTAACGGTTACCGAACGTCCTGAATTTGCCATGATCGCAGTACAAGGCCCACAAGCAAAAGCGAAAGTTGCCACATTACTTAACGCAGAACAAACAGCGGCAGTTGAAGGTATGAAGCCATTCTTCTCAGCACAAGCTGGCGACTTATTTATCGCAACAACAGGTTACACAGGTGAAAACGGTTACGAAATCGCACTACCTGCTGACCAAGCTGCTGATTTATGGCAACAACTTCTTGATGCTGGCGTTAAACCTTGTGGTTTAGGTGCTCGTGACACTTTACGTTTAGAAGCTGGTATGAACCTTTACGGTTTAGACATGGACGAAAGCGTTTCTCCATTAGCCGCTAACATGGCTTGGACAATTAGCTGGGAACCAGAAGACCGCAACTTTAACGGTCGTGAAGTTATTGCCGCTCAACGTGCAGCTGGCGACCAACCTAAACTTGTTGGTTTAGTACTTGAAGAGAAAGGCGTATTACGCACAGGTCTTAAAGTAATCACCGCAGAAGGCGAGGGTATTATTACTTCAGGTACTTTCTCTCCAACATTAGGTCACAGTATTGCTATGGCACGCGTACCACGCAGTGTTAAATTAGGCGATACCGTAGAAGTTGAAATGCGTAAAAAGCTAGTTAAAGTTCAAGTAATTAAGCCAAGCTTCGTACGCAATGGTAAAAAAGTTTTTTAACAACATTGCTTTAAATCAACTTTCATTCGTTGGTTAGCAAACTAGGTTAAAAACGCTGAAATTTTAGGCTATAGTATGAGGTGAATGGCGCAGGCCAAGCTTGATACTATAGACGTTTACACAAAAATTAAAAAATAAAGATTAGGAACAAAACAATGAGCAACATTCCTTCAGAATTAAAATACGCAACATCACACGAATGGGTACGCAACGAAGGTAACGGTGTCGTTACTATCGGTATTACTGAGCACGCACAAGACCTTTTAGGTGACATGGTATTCGTTGAATTACCAGATGTTGGCGATGCAGTAAGCACTGGCGACGACGTTGCTGTTGCAGAATCTGTAAAAGCAGCTTCAGACATTTACGCACCAGTATCTGGTGAAGTAATTGAAGTGAATGAAGAGCTTGAAGATTCACCAGAATTAGTAAACTCAGATGCCTTTGGTGGCGGTTGGTTGTTCAAACTAAAAATTGAAGACGAAGGCGAGTTAGATAGCTTGCTTGATGCGGAAGGTTACGCAAACTCGATCGACGAAGACTAATTTAGCGTCGCTAATCGATTTTATGCTGCATTGTCTACGAAGTAAATTGCAATCACTTAGCTTACTAAGCTCATGCAATTTCCGTCTTGACGGCTTTGCCTAAATATCGATTATCTTAGCTAAAGAATTATTTGAGCCTCGAAGATTCATCTGAATACCGAGGCTTTCTTTTATTTAAATATTTTTAATTACGGTTAACTCAGGTTAATCAGTAAACTATTTTATAGAGAAGCTGTTTTATGACTACTCAATCATTAAAAGACTTAGAGCAAACTCAAGACTTTATTCGTCGCCACATTGGCCCTAATGCCGAACAAACTCAAGCCATGTTAAATGACATTGGTGCCGAGTCTGTTGATGCACTTATCGACGAAATCGTGCCTTCAGACATTCGCTTAGCAAACTTACCAGCGATTGAAGAAAGTAAAACAGAAGTACAAGCACTTGCTGACTTAAAAGCAGTTGCTGGCTTAAACAAAGTAAACGACACCTACATTGGTTTAGGTTACTACGGCACATTAACGCCGAACGTTATTTTACGTAACGTGTTAGAAAATCCAGGCTGGTACACGGCATACACGCCTTACCAACCAGAAATTGCTCAAGGTCGTTTAGAGTCATTATTAAACTACCAACAAATGTGTTTAGACCTTACAGGTTTAGACCTAGCGTCGGCTTCATTACTTGATGAAGGTACGGCAGCAGCTGAAGCCATGGCATTAGCTAAGCGTGTTTCTAAAAACAAAAAATCAAATACATTCTTTATCTCAAGTGATGTTTACCCACAAACAATCGACGTTGTTAAACAACGTGCAGAAATGTTTGGTTTTGAAATTGTTGTAGCTCCAGCTGACGAAGTGGTTGATCACGATGTATTTGGTGCCATTTTACAATACCCAAGCGCAACAGGTGAAGTACGTGATATTTCAGACCTAATCGCTAAAGTGCACGAGAAAAAAGGTATTGTTGCAGTAGCAGCCGATATCATGAGCTTAGTGTTATTAAAAGCGCCAGGCGAGCTAGGTGCTGACGCCGTAATCGGTTCAAGCCAACGCTTTGGTGTGCCAATGGGCTACGGCGGACCACACGCAGCATTCTTCACCACATCAGACAAATACAAACGTTCATTACCAGGTCGTATTATTGGTGTATCAAAAGATACGCGCGATAACCCAGCACTTCGTATGGCAATGCAAACACGCGAGCAACACATTCGTCGTGAAAAAGCTAACTCAAATATTTGTACTGCACAGGTATTATTAGCGAACATGGCGGCGTTCTACGCGGTTTACCATGGTCCTAAAGGCTTAAAAGTTATTGCTGAGCGTATTCACCGTTTTGCTGACATTTTATGTTTAGGTACAGCAACGAAAGGCTTAACCGCTATTCACGCTAACTACTTCGACACATTAACGTTTAACCTTTCTGATGAAGGTAAGTTCAACAAAGACGAAATTGTTGCCCGCGCATTAGCCGCAGGCGTTAACTTCCGTACTGATGTTGATGGTCAAATCAGTGTTTCATTAGATGAAACCACAACGCGTGAAAAAGTTGCTGGCTTGTTTGATATTTTATTAGGCGAAGGCCATGGCTTAGACGTAGCAGCACTTGATCAACAAATACTTGATTGTGGTCACTCGTCAATTCCAGCTGAATTACAACGTGAGTCAGCCATATTAACGCACCCAGTATTTAACCAGTATCACAGTGAAACTGAGATGCTACGTTACATCAAAAAACTTGAAAACAAAGATTTAGCATTGAACCATTCAATGATTTCTTTAGGTTCTTGTACCATGAAGCTAAATGCAACAGCGCAAATGATCCCAGTATCATGGCCTGAATTTGCAAATATGCACCCATTTGCTCCTGTTGACCAAGCACAAGGTTACAAGCAAATGATTGACGAATTAGGTGACTGGTTAGTTGAGCTTACTGGCTACGACAATATTTCAATGCAACCAAACTCAGGTGCGCAGGGTGAATATGCCGGTCTTATCGCAATTCACAAATACCACGAGAGCCGTGGCGACGCTCACCGTAACATTTGTTTAATTCCATCATCTGCTCATGGTACTAACCCAGCGTCAGCGCAAATGGTTGGTATGAAAGTAGTAGTTGTTGATTGTGATAAAGAAGGTAACGTTGACATGGACGACTTGCGTGCGAAAGCAACTGAGTTAGCCGACAGCCTTTCTTGTATCATGATCACATACCCGTCAACGCACGGTGTATACGAAACAACCATTGCAGAAATTTGTAACATCGTACATGAACATGGCGGCCAAGTTTATCTTGACGGCGCGAACATGAATGCACAAGTAGGTGTTACATCACCAGGCTTCATCGGTGCTGATGTTTCGCACTTAAACTTACACAAAACTTTCGCTATTCCACACGGTGGCGGTGGTCCAGGTATGGGTCCTATCGGCGTTAAATCGCACTTAGCACCATTCTTACCTGACCATGCACTAATCAATGTAAGCGAAAGCACACAAGGTAATGGCGCAGTTTCAGCAGCACCATACGGTAGTGCAGGTATTTTATGTATCTCATACCTATACGTTGCTTTGTTAGGTAAAAAAGGTGTTACTGACGCAACTAAATACGCAATCACTAACGCTAACTACCTAGCTAAAAAATTAGGCCAACATTACCCAATTTTATACGCAGGGAAAAATGGCCGTGTAGCACACGAATGTATTATCGACTTACGCCCACTGAAAGCGGAATCAGGTATTACTGAAGTAGACATGGCTAAACGCTTAATGGATTACGGTTTCCACGCACCAACCATGTCGTTCCCAGTAGCGGGTACTTTCATGATTGAGCCGACAGAATCTGAGTCTAAAGTTGAACTTGACCGTTTCGTAGAAGCCATGGTTTGTATTCGTGAAGAAGTACGTAAAGTTGAATCTGGTGAGTGGTCAAGCGACGACAACCCATTACACAACGCACCACATACACTAGCGGATATTACTGATACTTGGGATCGTGCTTACTCGATTCAAGAAGCAGTATTCCCAGTGCCTGCGGCAGCAGCGAATAAATTCTGGCCAACCGTTAACCGTATTGATGATGTGTACGGGGACAGAAATTTAATTTGTTCATGTCCAAGTGTGGATACGTATAAAGACTAGTAACTAGTTGTTGTCACTTTCGAATTAAGTTTGAAACAATAGAAACAAGTTTGAAACTTTAATAAAGTTTGAAAGTAAAAATAGTGAAAGGCGAGCTTAATAGCTCGCCTTTTATTTATAAATTTGGTCTCTCAAAAAGGTCGTCAATTTCATCTAGAGAGTGATGAGAATCCTTCTCACTATCACTGCTAAAGTCATGTTCTATCCCTGAGTACCTATCTACCATACTGGTGTATATATCATCTAAATCAACACAGCCTAACAATTTGTATTTCTTCTGACCAGTATTCAATCACCGCTTTTTCAAAGAATTGTTTTATTGATGTCGTATTGATCTCCGTTGAAAATTCGATCTCAGAAATAAACTCTGCAATAGTGAGTAATTCATCATGATTTAAAAATTTTGAAAATATAATGGAAAAGAACTTATCCCAAACAAAAGAATCGAATTTATCTAAACATTCGCTGACAAGAAACTTCAATAAATAAATAGAGTCGTTCAGAGCAGTCATATCAATGTTGTTTATATATATATCATTTATAAACAGATTAATTAATGACGGAGGGGCTGTGTCTACAGGGTTTCGTGAGCAATATTCTCCTAGCGCTTTAATAGAAAAGTGTTTATTTTGTTGGTATTCTTGGTCGAGAGAAATTTTATTGATAATCTCTTTGAGAATTGAGTTATATAATTTATCTGAAATCAAAGAGGAATATTTTATTTTACGTAGGGACTCCAAGGATATGGTGGATTTTGATAAATAAATTATTTTTGTAAAAATATCTTTTTCTCTTCTAAAATTACTAAATAAATAATCAGCAATAGAAGGATTAAATAAAGTTAATTCAACACTATTATCTCTATAAACAGCCCTATTTAAAAAAGAGCCGGATAGCATTTTAATTGCACATTCAAACGTTTTGTCTGTTATATGGAACTGGGAACCCTTGAAGTACTTTACAGCAATATCTTCTACGTATTCTTCATCTAAACTATCTTTATTTCCATGAAAAGCGACAATGTAAACTAATACTCTTTCATATTCTTCTAATTGTGAATCTATTGCAAACTTCCAAATACCTTTAGGATTATTAAGGTTTCCTACAACAAACTCCCAGTATTCTTCAGGTTTTAAGTCGTTATAACGTTGACTAGTTGTAATAAACTCAATAAGCCTAGGATTATAATTTTTATGGCTTATTATATTTCGATACTTTTTTTCCTGATAGATAATATCAAGGTAATCTGATTTCATATCAGAGAAATACAATCGGTTGTATAAAATATGAGCTTTATCCATTTTTGATAAGCTATTGATGTTTAATTCGTATTCATTTCTTTCGAAAGAGCTTCTGGCAAACAACTCGGTTAAGTTTTTAGTTTGGTTTAATATTGAGCTTCTAGATGTCAAAATAAACCTTTTATCACTGTCGCTTTTTATAGCTTTAAAAAATTTAACAATACTTGAACTTTCTTTTCTTTGAATTGAGTCAAGGTAATTACTGCCCAAAAAGTCATCAAAATAGAAAACTTGTTTTTTACCTTTTTGATAAGACTGAAAACCTTCCTTTATATCTTCCTCTATTTCAACAAATTCGAAGTTATTACCTACTAGTGTAGTGGTCAACTAATTTTGGCCACTTCAGTTCTACGTGCCTAGCTACCTTGAGCTCTAACTTAATTCATGCCCATTTACTTGTGAATTAGAAAGTAAATGGGCATATAATCTTTTAAAGTTATCATGACTAACTACCTGCCTTTGCTCAGCTTGCAACTGCATAGATAAAAAATTGTAATAATCCACATTGTTAGCTAGTTCTTCCGCAAGCATTAATGGAGTTCGATAGTTAAATTCTTTTTCATCTAGTAAGTACGGGAAGTTATTCATAAGTAGCTCCGCTATTTTTATTTCCCCCATTCTTACAGCAGTATGAAGCGCTGTAGCACCTTCAATGGAAGTAATACGCTCATTAATTTTGTATTTGATTAGTAATTTCGCACATTCCAACGTACGGCTTGCACAGGCTGAGTGTAGTGCGGTTCTGCCTTTAATATCTTGTAAATTAGGGTTCGCCCCAGCCTTTAATAATGCTTCAGCTGTCTCATAATCTTTATTATGTACAGCCATCATTAGTGGTGTTTGTTGTTTGAAGTCCGAAAGGTCAACTATTTTGGGCCACTCGAAAATGACCTCCCTTAACCTGGAAAGTTGATTATGCCATATAGACTTCATTTCTTTAATTGACTCTGAGTAATATGGTGAGCCATTCAATACTGAACTTTTTGCTAACATCTCATATGAAATTTTGAGTAATAATAAGATAATGCTATCGGACTGTGGTGACTTTAGTTGCTTATTTTTTAAGTTATTGTGTTTATTAAGCACATGTTCAATTGATCCATTGTTTTGTATGCAAGGTATAAAGTCCTTTATGAATGCCTCATACTCTTTTTGAAATTCAGAATATAAAGGCTTATAAGCAGGGTATTCTTTATATAGCCTGGTCCAAAAGTACTCGTGAAGTTGGCGGGATACATCGAAGATATTTGTAGAACTAAAGTCGCCTTTAGGCTCCCAACCACCAAAAAACATAATATCTCTAAAGTAAGTTTCATGATTGGTAGGTATTAGTTTTTGATTAGAAATAGCTAATGCAAAAGCATCACGAGCTAACTTTCCACGTAAAGACCCAAAGCTTCGAACCTTACACTCATCTATAGCCTTTTTTAGTAGCTTTTCAGCTTCCTTTAGCTTGTTTTGACCTATGCAATGATAAGCGTTCAATTTAAGTATTAATGGCAACCAATATTGATGTTCAGGGTTACTCCAAGCTAGCTTTAAAAGTTCTTCTATTTGTGTTTCTGTTTTTCTATCAAACTTATCTTGGTTTAATAACCAGTTTAGTTCGAGTATTGCACTTTTAATTTTGTCATCATTTGATTTTTCTAACTCTTTCAATCTTGCAAAAACTAGTTGAGTGACCTTGGGGTTAGGGTAGTCACCTTTAGCTAACTCGTAGACTAATTTAAAATCATTAATGCATTTTAATAGCTTAAACGGGGCTTTATTCTGCTTTAGCTTTGTGCCGTAACTTTCAATGTTTTCATTTAAGGTTTGAGTGTACTGAATATAATTAATAAAGTTTTTGCTAATTTGTTCCTTACTTTCTTTGTTAATAGGAAATATATCATCAAGAAAAGTTTCTCTTTCAGCTTCTGAAAATATATCAGTTAAGCGAGGCGCAACCATATCAACAGTATTAAATTTTTCTGTAGCTACACAAAGTAATAGATCGAATCTTAGGAAGGGAGGGAGGCTTTCGGTAAATAGTTTATTTTCATGTTGTTCACGAAGTTTTCTATCTCTAGTTAACTCACTGATTTTTGAACACGCTAGATGAGCTTGCATTGTATGGTTATATGTAGCCTCATAAATTCTCACCAGTTGCATTACTTTATTTTGCTTTAAGTCGGTACAAAATTTTTCAGTATTAGGAGTTAAAAACTTTACTAATTGCTCATATCCGTCTTGGATGGCTCTTGCAACAATAAGCCGTTGTCGAATTGTCTTCGTACTAGGTTGCTGGTATCGCTCATCTATTTTATTAACAAATTCTATTTTCTGTTTCTGGCTACAGTTTCCACTTAATATCGTCACTAAGTCTTGATAACTAATGTTGATTTCATGTTGTAAAGTATGAGCATTATGGCCTTTATTATTTATGAAGGTTAAAGACTGTTCAAATGCGCAACTATTCTCGCTTGGCTGAAAACAACCCTTAAACTTAATTAATACATCATCTGGGAACGTTGTTTTAATACTCGATATTTCAGGTGTAACTTTACCTGATTGCCAGTTATATAAGTTTTTCAAAATAGTGCCTGTTTCTTCATAAATGCGAAGTTCAGACTCTAAATTATTTGCAATATTACTTTTGGGTTCCTCAATTAGGTCTAGTAACCAGTTCAAAACTTGTTGAAGAGGTAGCTCTATTTGTTCAGATTGTTTCTCGGGGTTTAAAAATGGTAAATACCAGAATCGACCTCCAGGCATGCCTTCATCAATTTTAGATTCAATCTGCCAGAATACAGTATGTCTTGCTAAAGCAGGGATAAGAACTCTGGCTAAATACTGCCAAATGATTTTCTGGGAGGATGCTTTAAAAGTGAACACATTTGTTTCAATTGCTTTATGAATATAGTAATCATGTTCAATATTAGCTACGAGATCATCTCGTTCAGCTTTATCCAGTTCTAATGCATCAAAAATACTATCTAATACTTTTTTCCATGTGTCGAACATATTATCAATGCTCATTTCAGTATTCTTGAATTTGGTTTTTGATTTTGAAGTCAGCTTTTTTGAAGCCCCTACAGCATTTGATATTTTAATTAATACTGATTCGAACGTTGGAAAAGCAGCCATTGTAATTCCTTTTAAATGGACGTGATTTAAATAAATTTATTAAATTCTTTAGGGGGGGACATCTCTTTTCATTTTTTAAATTATCGATAATTTTGATACTAGCAGCCTTTAACAGAGGAGCTAAAAAATGAAAAATGATACTACCAATAAACCTTACATAAATGAACTAGTAATTAATTGGCACATTACGGAGGCGTGCAATTACAACTGCACATATTGTTTTGCAAAGTGGGGGAAACCAAATGAGCTGCATCGGTCACTTGAGAGTATTGAAAAGTTGCTAGATGAACTGGCCTCTCACTTTATTAAAGGTAGCTCATCTTTTAAAGAAAAATTGGGTTATGAAAGTGTTCGTCTCAATATTGCTGGTGGAGAACCAATGATGCTAGGAAGTACATTTTCAATCGTATTAATGCTAGCAAAACAAAAGGGTTTCCAGACTTCTATTATTACGAACGGTAGCTATTTACTAAATGAAAAATTCGATATACCGAAAAATACGTTAGACATGGTGGGAATAAGTTTTGATAGTCAGGATTATGATATTAGGCAGAGAATTGGGCGTGTAGATAGAAAAGGTAATTCTTTAAGCTCCGACGAACTGAAGCTTGCATTATCAAAACTAGAAAAAACACAAAAAGGTATTAAAACCAAAATTAATACCGTAGTGAATCAGTATAATTGGCAAGAAGATTTCTCTAGCCTAATCTCAGAAATAAACCCATATAAGTGGAAAGTATTGCATGTAATGCCATATGGTGATGATGATCTTCTTATCTCAAATGGGCAGTTTAATAGTTTCGTTGATAAACATCTTGGTCGTGACTTACCTGTTTATGCTGAGTCTAATTCAGCAATGACTGAGTCATACCTTATGATTGACCCGAAAGGTCGGTTTTACCAAAACTCATCAGGTGGTTCTGGTTATAAATATAGTGAATGCATTAATGACGTTGGAGCTGGCAAAGCGTTAGAACAAATTAACTTCAATCATGCTGTTTTCATTGCAAGGTACTTTCCCGTTGAAGGAATATCAACCGTTGAAAATGAAGGAGCGGCATAATGAAAAGCGATACTTGTTTTGGAAAGATGTCTGGTGAACCATTGAGTGTATATTTTGATGAAGAGGAGGCACAAAGCGCTGCTGAATATTCAAAAGAAATCTATAATAATGAGTTATCTCCTTATAAGTGTAATAAATGTGATTTTTGGCATTTATCACCTAAGTTTAGGGTTACTCCTAGCGAAAAATGCCAAAGGTGTACTGCCGGGGATGGTAGTTATAAGGATACTTATCGAACAAAGAAAGAAGCGAATACCAGAGCAGATATTATATTTAATGAGCAAGGGATAAATTTAAGAGTTTATAAGTGCAAATATGGTGCTGGTTGGCACTTAACTAAAAGCCATTATTAGCACTCCTGAATTCATCGTTATTAGGTTGCAATTAATTAGAATTTATCTACAAATATAAGTTTCAAACTTTATTGGTTGCGTAACGGCCAAAAGTACAACTTTAAACTTTTTGTTTTAAATTTTAGGTTGTGATAAACCCCTTTAAAATCAGTGTTTTTAGTTTCAAACTTAATTCGAAAGTGACAGTTGATCACGACAATTCTAGTTGGAAACCGATCTAATCTAGTTGGAAACCGACAAATCTAGTTGGAAACCGACAAATCTAGTTGGAAACTCTAAGTAAATAATATTGAAAGGCGAATCAGAGATGGTTCGCCTTTATATTTTCTAGGGTTCGTCACTATCCATTTATTTAGCATATATCGCGACGATTACGACTTAGAGTATATATTCCAAGGCGATCTGGGGAGAATTCGCCTTAGAGTTTAGTCTTGTTTTATGGCGTTACCCAAAAATTTCTAAGGTCAATTAAATAGTTTTTTACCTTCTTCTATAAGGTGTTGAACTGCAGGATGCTTTACTTTGCGCTCTGGTGATATCAAATAGTAATGTTCAGTAATATCTGTTGTTCTACCAATCAACTTTACGCCAAACTGCTCAATAACATGTTCATCGATAATCGTTGGTGCACAAAATACACCATACCCAGCTTGACCAAAGTATTTAGTTAACACGGAATCGTCAAACTCACCGATGATTAAGGGAGATATGTTGATCTGTTCGAACCATGAAAGAACGCTTAATCTCTGGTTTGAACCTTCACCAGCAAGGAAAAAAGGTCTGTTATCTAATGATGTTGGAAAGTTGTCTTTCAATTTGTCAGCTAAGTCTTTATGGGCAAAAAAACTGACCCCACTTTTACCTATTAAGTGACTATAGGCTTTGAGTGGAGAGCCTACGGGTAAAGAGGTATCACTTAATACTGCATCTAGCTTATTAGTGGCTAATTCACCAAGTAAAACCTCTAAACTTGTTTCTTTACATACTAATTTAATTGAATCATCCATATCGTAAATTGTTTTGAGAAAATTGAATGAAAAAACTTTAGCAATAACGTCTGTTACACCAATAGAAAATCTAAAGGCAAAGTCAGTAGAGTGATTTTTAAGAGAATGTAGCAGTTCATCCCCTAAACTAAATATCTCTTGGGCATAACTTAAAGTGATGTGCCCCATATCATTTAATACAAGTCGCTTACCTTTTCTATCAAAAAGGTTATAGCCTAATTGGTCTTCTAATAAACTTAACTGAGCACTTAATGTTTGTGGTGTGATATGCATCATACTGGAAGCTTTAGCAATGCTGCCGTGAGTAGCAATAGCATGAAAATATTGTAGATGGTGATAATTAAGCCTTGGCATTGCTTATTCCTTGATTCAAGTGTTTGATAAATTATTTAGAATACGGCTATCAACTTTAAATTGACAGTCAATCAAGTATATACGACTTTTGTTGTTTTTTTAGTTTGGCTAAAATCCTTTTACTAAATGAAAGGGCCTTGATATGTCAGAAAATAAACTTGTACAACAATGGAAGCAATTTATACAAACCGATGCCAGCTCGGGTATTATTTTAGTATTCGCCGCGATACTCGCCCTATTCATGGCTAATAGTTTTTTTAGTACAAACTATAATGCTTTTCTAGAGTTTCCTGTCAGTATCACGTTAGGCACATTTGCTATTAGTAAACCATTGGTACTTTGGGTAAACGATGGACTAATGGCCTTGTTCTTTTTTGTTGTTGGTTTAGAAATTAAAAGAGAGCTATTTTACGGGCAACTTTCTAGTCCCGATCAAGTGGTACTGCCATTTTTAGCAGCAATTGCAGGTATTGTTTTTCCTGCATTAATCTATGTTGCTTTTAATTACCAAGATGCCGTAGCAATGAATGGCTGGGCGATCCCTTCCGCGACAGATATTGCTTTTGCTTTGGGTATTTTTATCTTGTTTGGTAAACACTTACCGCCAAGTTTGAAATTATTTTTATTATCAGTAGCCATTATTGATGATATTGGTGCAGTTATCATTATCGCAATCTTCTACTCGCAAGAATTAGCTACTAACTCTTTAATTATTGCGACTGTTGGCTGTGTTGTACTGTTTATTTTTAATCGATTACAACTCGAAAATAAAACACCGTTCATTTTAGTGTCAATAATTGTGTGGGCTGCTGTATTAAAGTCAGGTGTACATGCAACATTAGCAGGATTCGCTGTAGCCTGGTTTATACCAATTGCACGCGAAAAAACTAAGTCTATGTCGTGTCAAATAGAGCATGGTTTACATCCTTGGATAGCATTTTTTGTATTACCTTTATTTGCCTTTGCCAATGCAGGTGTTGGTTTAACGGGTGCAACAATAGATGAACTCATAACCCCAGTTTCAATCGGCATTATTGGTGGATTATTTATAGGGAAACAACTTGGGATTTTTGTAGCCTGCTTTATCGCAGTTAAATTGAAACTATGTCAATTACCCAAAGGTGCTACTTGGACACAGCTTTATGGTGTGTGTTTATTGTGTGGGGTTGGTTTTACCATGAGCTTGTTTATTGGTTCATTAGCTTTTGAAGAACAAGGTCTTGCGTATCAAACCCAAGTCAAAGTAGGCGTATTGGTCGGGTCAATTATTTCAGCTGTAGCAGGCGCTTATCTGCTAACAAAATCATCAAATAAATTAATGACTAATAAAGGAAATCACGATGAAAAAATTAAAATATAGAATGCTTAGTATTGTCGTAACGAGTGTATTACTAATACCAACAATCGTACTAGCCGATTTCAAATCAGACATTATTGCATCCTGCTCAGCCTATCAGCAAGGACTTGATAAAAGTGAAATTAATGCCTGTAAGTTATATATCGACGGTTTTATAGATTCTTCATTATTAACAAAAGATGGCGCTGTAAAACCACAAGCAATGATTGACCGTCAACCCAAAGAGCAGAGTGACTTTCTAAAGCGAGCTTACCGAACTCGTGTTGTTGATTATTCATCGTACTTGAAAACGCATAAGGACTATCAATTTTGCATTCCTCTCGATAGCGACAGAAGAAAGGTAGCGTCAGGTATTGCAAAATCAATCGATATTAATCAGCTAGACAATAAACCATTAAAAGAAGTGTTATTTGAAACCATTATTGCTGATTTTCCGTGCCCGAAGTAAGGAAAAACTTAATATTTAACTTTTTTAAACCATCAATTTATTTAATACAGAGGTGTTTTATGGAATTAACAATTACTGACTTAAATGTAGGTCTTTCAAATGAAAATTTATCACGTATTCGACAAAAAACTCGTCGTATGTTCGGAAAGATTTGTGACAGCATTAAAGCGATTAACGTAACAATAGATGACATTAATGGACCTAAAGGAGGTAAAGACAAAAATTGTCGCATCATCATACATACCAAAGGTATACCTGATATTGTCATTACTGATAATCAAACATCTGTGATGTCAGCCGTTAATATATCTTTATCAAGGGCGAGAATGGCGTTGCTTAGAAAAGTGAAACGTAAGCAGAGCCATAAACCTACATGGACAGAAAAACCTGTAGAAGAAGGATTACAAAAATATTTGATTGAATAAATCAAAGCTATTTAATAATGCTTATATTGTTCTGCGTATTCATAATAATTTGTTGCGCATATTAATACATTCAAAATGGTTAGGGGGACTAGCTATGTTTGCTATCTATACACCAAATGGAAGGACATTCTCAGGAACACTTGAAGGACTTATTAAAGTTGATAAGTCGAATAAAGCAATAGCGCCCAAAGAACATCAATTTTTAGATGATCTCAACAACCATACAGGGAAAAAGTATCATGTAACGTCTACTGCTGTAGAGGCTTATAAAAAAGTTATAAAAAAACAGGATGAAGTATCCCCAATTCATCACGCCTATCAAATTATGAGTTCACCAGTTCAGGCATTGAGAGGGGAAGAGTCATTTAATAAAGTCATTGAAAAATTTGAACATTTTCCTTTTCAGGAATTGCCTATTATCAACCGTAATAATAAACTTATAGGGAGCCTTTCAAGACATCAAGTTTACGAATATATTTTAAAAAACCGAGCAACTAATCATGAAATATACAAGTATAAAACACTGGCTGAATTATTTTTAACTAATGAGTCAAAAGCATATTCAGCAGAACCCGTTACAGACATTAGGCGTATAGCCGCATTGTTTATTGAAAATAAACTTCATAGTATTCCAATTATTGAAAATACAGGGATTATTGTTGGTATTATTTCTAGAACAGACATTATCAAAGCTGCTATAAAAGAGCCTGCATTATCTTTATGGTGTTAATGAATAAGTATTTTCTCTTATGGTATGGTTTAACCCGTGATTAAAGAATAAAATTATAGTTGGAAGGTACTGTCATTGAACAGTTATTCCAATTTTAAGAGATAAATGACTTAAATTTACCTTAAGGATTTAGATGGATAAGCACGATGAATTACCAATAGAGCATGATGATGCTTTAATTTCTTTTTTACATAAGTCTATTAAAGTCGCCATAAGAATATTAGCTGTTTTAATGGTTGCAGTTATTTTTTGGGGAGTTGCAGATGTTGTATATGTGTTCTATCAACAATTAATAGAACCACCATTTATGCTACTTATGCTTTCAGACATATTTAAAACATTTGCGGCATTTTTAGCTGTATTAATTGCTATTGAAATATTTCAAAATATTGTTTTATATTTAAGAACTGACGTTATACCTTTAAAATTAGTAGTTGCCACGGCTTTAATGGCAATGGCAAGAAAAATAATTATTATTGACTTTGAAGAAGTCATCCCTATGCATATATTTGCCGTTGGTTTCGTTGTATTAGCACTAGGCATCACCTATTACTTAATCGGTAAAAAATCTACCTAATTATTATCTAATGCAATAGTTATTAAGAGTTAATAACTATTGCAATCTACAATTATAATTGTTGTTTATCGTTCTCCAACCACGAAATAAGACACTTACGTAAATAATTTATAGAATGTATTTCAATGAGGTATTTTGCATCTTGGTTAGCATTAACTACGCACCCTTTTCTTTAAAATTTTATTTATCCTTATCGCTCTTTAAAGCAATGTGAATGGACGTTTCTTTTTTTTGAATCAGCAAAGGCTCGATGCTATAACAATATTGACGAACGAATGTAAAGGATAACATTCTAAAGACTGCTCGTTACTTCTTCCATCGGTACACCACTCGTTAATCCTATATTGAGTGTCGTTTATATTCATTATTTTTATAAAAGATACTTATCAATTTTAAATTGATAAGTATGAAGGTATATACGACTTTTGTTGTTTATTTTGTTTATGTATAACTTCATTTAAGAATTTTTATTGTAAACAATAAGCACTGTTTATGTTTATACAATTAAAATATTTTCGATAATCAGGAGATAGATAATGAATACTTTCAAAAAAATATTGGTTGCCACCCCAGATGGTTTAATTCAGCCTTCTGTTATTTCACAGTCAGCTAAGCTCGCGAATAAACAACAGTCGCACGTTACATTTTTTAGCGTAACAAAAGAACTTACACAAGAGCAGTTTTCATGGACGAGCACTTTAAAACCAGTAGAGTTGATGGCTAATTTATTTGAAGAACAACGAATTTCACTAAGTAATAATGTCGAAAAATTTCAAGACAACTTTTCTTCCGTTGATACGTGTAACGCCGTTGGTTTACCGTTTATAGAAGTGACTAAAAAAGTACAGCAAGATAATTATGACCTTGTTATTTTAGCCGCTAAAGAGAGCAACCAGCCTCGCAAGCGATTTTTTGGCAGTACTACTGTTCATTTAATGAGAAAATGCCCATGCCCAGTATTGGCTATAGGCCCACAAGAAGCAAAACCAATAAAACGCATAATTGCTGCTATAGATGCTTATGCTCCCACAGAGGAAGGGCATAAACTTAACGAGGATATTTTACGAATGGCTTCGAATATAGCAGCGTTAGAAAATGCTGAGTTACATGTTGTTCACGCTTGGAATCTTCCTGATGATAATTATTTAAGGAGCAGGGCAACAATTTCGGAAATAGAAAATATTGAAATCGTTATGAAAAAGCAAATTGATAGACAAAAACATATGGATAAAATAATTGAAAGGAATGTTACTTCTGCTCTCTCTCCTATAGCAAAGCTTCTTGAAGGATCAGCGCAAGAAAAAATACCCCAATATATTGAAGAAAATAACATCGACCTTATTGTTATGGGTACTGTATGTCGTATTGGAATTCCAGGCTATTTTATAGGTAATACCGCTGAATCTATTCTAAGTGAAGTTTCATGCTCAGTGTTAACACTAAAACCGGAAGGCTTCGCTTCCCCTGTTGAATAAAATAACATCGTTCATAAAAATTAAGATATAAATTAGGTAGCAGCCAATGAAAAAATTTAACAATATAATGTGTGTGGTAGAACCAACTAGTAGTTCAGAAGCAGCAGTCATTCAAGCATTAAATATTGCCCGAGATCACCAAGCTGATATTACTTTTGTTTCCGTTTTAGATAAGGTTGAAGGATGGAAAAAAGTATTTAAAGACCGAGGTGAATTAAATAGACAAATTGAGGATTATTCTACTGAAAAATTAAATAGTCTTAAAAGCTGGCTTAACCAATTCGAAATAAATCCTTCTACAGATATAAAGCTATATAAAGGAATCGGATTTATTGAAATAATTAAAGATGTTAATAAAGAAAATTATGACTTGGTGGTAAAGAGTGCTGAAAAAACAGACTGGCTAGATCGTTTATTTGCTAGTCATGATATGCATTTACTTAGAAAATGTCCTTGTCCTGTTTTAATGCTAAAGCCCTGTCAAAAAGATGTCTTTAGCAATATTTTGGCGACTGTTGATGTAAATGACGAATATAATGAAGGCGATAGTGAAAAAAATAATGATTCAAATGATAAACGTGTACAGCATGCACTTAATAATTTTGTGATGGATTATGCTGCTACTTTTTCTATTCCGAATTTAACAGATCTACGAATATGCAGCGTGTGGAGTGCCTTTGGTGAAAGCCATTTACGTCACAGTGCTTTTTCTAATATGTCAAAAGAAGACATTGATATTTATGTTGATGAAGCTAAATCGGCGTGTTTAATCAAATTGAAAAGCTTAGTGCGAAATTTTAATGAGTCAATGGGTAAAGATGTTATAGATTACTTAAAACCACAAACACATTTAGTAAAAGGGATCCCTTCTAAAGAAATTGTATCAATGGCTAGTACTTACAACGTAGATTTGATTGTTATGGGGTCAATTGCTCGAACAGGGATCCCTGGCTTTATTATCGGTAATACAGCCGAATCTATTTTAGGACAAGTACAATGTTCAGTTTTGGTTATTAAGCCGAAAGGGTTTAAAAGTCCTGTACTTGAGTTATAGGGTTATATAAATAGGTTAAGCTTAATAATTTGTAAAAGCAGGCTACTCGTTTACTGCGAAGTAAGTATAAGATTTAATTTATTAACTTGAATAATCAGTATTCTAGGGTTATGGGATATGTAAACGCGCTTCACTAAATACTATATAGGAATTTATCTTTTGCTTGGAACTCGTTTTGAAAATATAAATTTAAAAGGAGATCTCTTTGGTGGTGTAACTACGGCGATTATTTCTTTGCCACTAGCACTTGCCTTTGGGGTTGCATCTGGTGCTGGTGCTGAAGCCGGTCTTTGGGGCGCTATCCTCGTAGGTTTATTTGCTGCTCTTTTTGGAGGTTCAACTTCATTAATATCAGAGCCAACCGGACCTATGACTGTCATAATGACAGCTGTTTTAACCAGTATGATGGCAAAATATCCAGAAACAGGCATAGCAATGTCCTTTACCGTGGTGATGATGGCTGGCGCTTTTCAGGTTATGTTGGGAACACTCAAACTTGGAAAGTATGTCACTTTAATGCCATACAGCGTTATCTCTGGATTCATGTCAGGTATTGGGGTTATTTTAATTGTCTTACAACTCTCTCCCTTACTAGGACATTCTGCTCCAGCAGGTGGTGTTTTAGGTACTATATCAGCACTTCCTGAGACCTTGTCAAATATAAAATTTAGTGAGCTACTTCTAGGCTTACTGACTTTAATGGTATTAATATATTTTCCTAAAAAGTATAGAAAATATGTTCCAGCACAATTAGTTGCACTCGTCTCTATCACATTACTATCATTGTTAATATTTGATTTTGACAGCATTCGTCGTATTGGGGTTATTCCTGCTGGTTTACCATCCATTGTTATTCCTCATTTTAACGCTGATATGTTTACCACGATGGTAATCGATGCATTAGTTCTCGGTACTTTAGGTTGTATTGATACTTTATTAACTGCTGTTATTGGTGACTCACTAACACGTAAAGATCATGATTCAGATAAAGAGCTACGTGGTCAAGGCTTTGCTAATATGATTTCAGGCTTTTTTGGTGCTTTACCCGGTGCTGGAGCAACAATGGGAACGGTGACCAATATACAAGTCGGTGCCCGTTCACCTATTTCTGGAATAGTTCGGGCTCTTGTTCTTGCCCTAGTTGTATTAGTGGCGGGTGGGTTAACAGAGCCTATCCCAATGGCAGTATTAGCGGGTATTGCTGTTTATGTAGGTCTAAATATTTTAGATTGGAGCTTTATTCAACGAGCGCACAAAGTCAGTATTCAAGGCATGGTAATCATGTATGGTGTAATGATTCTTACTGTCTTTGTCGATTTAATTGTAGCTGTTGGATTAGGTGTATTTATTTCAAATATTCTCATCATCGATGAACTGAGTAAAGTACAAGCACGAAAAGTAAAAGCAATAAGTGATGGCGATAATAATCTGGTACCACTGAGTATTAGTGAGCGTGAAATATTAGATAAAGCGGATGGTAAGGTTCTATTTTTCTACTTATCAGGTCCAATGATCTTTAGTGTATCTAAAGCAATATCACGGCAGCATGCAAGTATTTCTGATTACCAAGTCATGATTTTAGATTTAACCGATGTGCCTATGCTTGATGTAACTGTCGGTCTTGCACTTGAGAATGCCATAAAAGATGCATTAGATGCTAAATGTGAAGTGCTACTGATATGCCCAAACACAGAAACAAGACAGCAACTAGAGAAATTCCATGAGTTAACTCCGATTATTAAGGAGCAGAACTACATGAATAGAGAACTTGCTTTGCAAGCAGCACTTTCTCATGTTTCAACGAAAGTTGTTAAAAGGAGGGATATATAGTTTTGTATCTCACTGGGGGCGAATGCCTTAGATTTAATACTCTAATTTCATGCGGATCTTAGTTGATTCTAATGTCGGCTTTCGAGATTGGGTAGATAATTGGACGAAAAGTATTGAATAAGGTTTTAGGTGTAAATTAATAGGTATATTGAAATTATATGAGGCAGTTTTAGGCTCATAAGTTTCAAGTACTGGTATAAACCTAAGGTCAGCTATTGGCTAACAGCGCAAATAGAGATTTGAACTTTATTAACGTCGGCTAAGTTGCCTGAACTGCCAAAATACTAATGACTAGTTAAGTTTTTCTTTTGACTGTGAAGTGGCGTTAGTTGAAGTTGTTATCGCTAATTTAGTCACAAACTTTATTAAATCTAATCTAATCTAGTTAAATCTAGTGAAATAAATTTCTAGTCACAAACTCTATTAACAATCGCTACTAAAATTCCTTAATAAATTTAATGGTCTGAGTCACAAACTTTATTACCAGTAACCAGTTGATATAGAATAATAAAAAGCGAGCTAAGGCTCGCTTTTTTTGTGCTCGATAGTATACTTTTGAAGCTATTCATAAGTGATTAGCTTCTTGTTTTCTAAATTAATTCACATAAAGGATAAATTGATGGAACCAGCCAGTTCTAGTAATACTATTGCAGTTATCATTACGCTTCTAATATTTTTCACTCCTCTTTTATTCGCTTGGTTATCAAAGCGTAAATTGAAAAAAATTGAAGCAGAACTTAATAATAATAAAGTTAAGTTAAATGCTGCTAAAGAGGTAATTGAAGATTTGAATAATAAATATAGCTTAATCATTAATATGGAGTTGCATACTCAACAATTATTGGATGAAGCGGAAGAGGAATCTTCATCTAATATTGCTCAATCTGAAATTTTATTAGCTAAAGCAGATTCGAAAGCTAAAGAATTGATTATTGCTACTGAGCTTGAAGTGATAAATATTAAATCTGAATCTAAAGACTTAAACGTTAAAGCAAATCAAAAATTAAAGGATGCGAAAGAAAAGGCGTTATCTCTTACAAGTGCAGCGTTTGAAGAATCTAATCGTGTTATTGATTTGGCAAAGGAACAAGCTAAAGAAATAGCTGGCGATGCTTATGATGCTAAATTAAAAGCAGACTCATATGAATCCGCTATCAGAGCGATGGTAAACACTATTGATGGGTATAAAGATGATTATATCATCCCAAACCATTCTGTATTAGATGATTTAGCTGAAGAATTTAGCTTTAAAGACGCTGGTGAGCAATTAAAGCTTGCCAGAAAACGTGTGAAAGATATGGTGAAACAAGGGCATGCTGGCGATTGTGATTATGTTGAAGCGCATCGTAAAACGTATGCCATTCATTTTGCAGTAGACGCATTTAATGGCAAAGTTGATTCTGCTTTAGCAAAAGTTAAGCATGATAACTTTGGAAAAATTAAGCAAGAAATTATAGATGCTTATGCATTGGTAAATCATAACGGGGCTCCATTTAGAAGCGCTAGAATTAATCAAGCCTTTCTAGACGCTCGCCAAGAAGAACTCAAGTGGGCTGTATCTGCGCATGAGTTGCGCCAAATTGAATTAGCTGAACAGCGTGAAATAAAGCAACAAATTAGGGAAGAGGAAAAAGCCCGAAAGGAAATGGAAAAAGCTATTAAAGAAGCCGAAAAAGAAGAACGTTTTATCCAAAAAGCTTTAGAAAAGGCTAGGTCTGAGTTAGAAAATGCGAATGAAGAACAGCGTAAGGACTTTGAAGCTAAGCTCGCCGATTTAGAAGGTAAATTAGAAGAGGCAGAGGAAAGAGGTCAACGAGCACTTTCTATGGCACAACAAACTCGACGTGGCCATGTTTATGTCATTAGCAATGTTGGTAGTTTTGGTGAAAATGTATTTAAAATAGGTATGACACGAAGACTTGAACCTTTGGATCGAGTGAAAGAACTTGGAGATGCATCAGTGCCATTCTCTTTTGATGTTCACGCTATGTTATTTAGCGAGGATGCTCCAAGTTTAGAGAAAGAGCTACACCGTAAGTTTAATAGGGAGTCAGTCAATAAAGTTAACCCAAGAAAAGAGTTCTTTAGGACATCGCTAGCAGAAATTAAGCAAACGGTAATACAACAAGGAATTGTTGATGTTCATTGGACTATGAAGGCTGAAGCTACAGAATATCGAGAATCTCTTGCTATAGAAAAAGTTCGAGAAGTAGAGGTCGTGGCATAGAGTTTTAGGTGAGGTTTAATTGTTGCATTGTCGCGGTGGCGACGGCACCCAAAGAGGGTTAAACGCCGAACCCTCTTTGGAAACTCCCGGCGCTGCTAACAAACTGTTATCTTCAATTAATCAAAGTGTATTCGACACTTATTTAAGTAAAGGCGCTGAACGCACTGCGCTCCTTGCCATCCATGGCACCGCGCTTTACCGTTCATCCTGAGCATAATCCATGCCCTACATCGCTTTGTTCATCATCCCTGATGAACATACCTGAACACTTTCATTAATATCAGCGTTTGTTCAAGCAGACTTTGGTGATCGCGATATCTTTCGTTTACCTAATACCCGTTTGGCTTGCTGAACAGCTTTAACGATCACCAAATTCCCATCTCAGTGAATAAATCTTTATTTTGATTGGCGTCAGTCAATCGGAGCCATGGCCGCTCTTAGGCATCCATGCCTTCGCGGCATTAGTGCATCCATGCACGTCGATGGCGGAGACTGCCGTTTTTCACGGATGAATTTCGGCAGGAATTGAATGTAAGCTCAAAATAGTGATTTATGTTTTCACTGAGCAGGGCACAGCGGGGGATGCAAGGGGGAGATCTGTGTCTATTTCCCCCTTGTGTGCAGTCGGCACCCCGACGCCAAGCAGAGAATCAAACTCCAATCGTTAGAGGCTAATAAAATTCCGTGTCGTCGCCTCGGTAATTGCTCTTCGATAATTGCTCCGGCATTATTCTACTTGCGCACGTCCTGTGCTGACACGTTACTCTACCTCCTGCATCCATGCAGTCGACCGCGACGCCAAGCAGAGAATCAAATTCCAACCGTTAGAGGCTAATAAAATTCCGTGTAGTCGTCTCGCGACTGATCATGGATATATTTACCAGTTTCATATTCTTTGCACATTTGCTTGTTAGTATCCACTCAACTGTTTTAACAATACTTTTAAGTAAAACAACTTTTACTATCAATTCAGCATATTTGGAGTAGTTGGATGAATATTATCAATAAATCAATAGCGATACTGGCTTTGGTATTTGCAGGGGCATGTGCTCAAGTACATGCGGGGTTAATTTCTACCTCAACCAATGGTGGTGCTAATTTTGTGCCGTTTGGCGGTACTGTTACTCAATACCAATCGCTTTATAGTGGCGAGTTGTTCGGCGGTGGCTTAGTAGAAATTACCTCTTTAGACTTTTTCTATGCTCGGGGTGGTGATGGTTTAATTGATGGTGACTTTCAGATTTCATTATCTACTTCTGATTATATAAGTATGGTTACTCCCGCTGTAACTAATGTTAGCTATGAAGAAGCATTAAGCGAAGGCACGAATATATTTTCACAGCAAGCCGACATAAATGTTGTAGATGGAAAAATATCTTTTAATGGTAGCTTTGTCTTTGATTCTTCATACAACTTAATTATCGATATTGTTAACCTAGGTGCTGACAGTGGCTCTGATTGGGAGCGTTTTAAAACAGCTCATAATACTGACTCTTATGCATTGGGTAGACGTTTTACCTATTTAAATAACAGTGGCGGCTCTGCTGAATCAAATTCTAGTTCTAGTGAAGTTGCTGTTCAATTTGGTTTCAATACTGTGTCGGTACCAGAGCCTTCTTCACTTGCTTTGTTTTCGCTATGTTGCATTTTTCTAGCTCGAATGAGAATTAAAGCGAAGTAATTTCTAGGCAATACTTTTTTGTATATAAAAGTGAGCTTTCAGCTCATTTTTTTTAATACTATCGCTGTGATGCCAAGCAGAGGTCCAAACTCTATGCCTTGTGTTCTGCGAGCACGCTTGTGTGGCGAAAATTCATTTGAAGTGACTGCTACGTTTAAATTGCCGCTAAAACTTGTAAGTCTGTTATTACTTAAGAAACTTGGTACAATGCCATTTTTTGATTTTAGGTAGCCAATGAATAAAGGTAATGAGCCACTACACGGCATTAAACTTGAACAAATTCTAACTGAACTTGAGAAGGAAGTTGGTTGGGATAAAATGGGTGAGTTACTTAATATTCGTTGTTTCCTCAATAAGCCACGTCTTAAATCAAGTTTGAAATTTCTTCGCACAACCCCTTGGGCGCGCAGTAGAGTTGAAATTTTATACTTGAAAACATTTTGTAGTAAGCATAAAGCAACGGGGAATGTGATCAGAGGCATACTGTCTCAGAAAACAACCGCAGCAGAAAAGACTTCTCACAAACCTGCGCCCTTTGTGTGGCCGACATTGGACGATAAATAAGCGAGATAGCTAGCACTGACGTGATTAAGCATTATGTAGTGAATGTCAGGTTAAAGTTAACGCTAAAGTTGAAGTTAAAGTTATCAGATGATTGTTACCTAAAAATGATAATTTATACTCTTGCTTCTACATTCATGCGGTCAACTCTGTCGCCAAGCTGAGAATGATTTTTTAACGTGGATGTGTTGTTGTTTTCACAAAAAAAACGAAAAGCCTTAATTATTAAGCTTTTCGTTTTTTTATGTCGTTTTTTTAACTACGGTAAAATTTTAGCGAATAATTAAACTGAAGCAGGCTTTCTTTTCGATGCTTCTACCGCTGGTTTTGTCGATGGCTTGGTATTTGTTTCTGATGAAGCAGCCGATGCTTTACTTTTTGCTCTTTTTTTCTTTTTTGCATTTTTATTTGCTGAAACTACCGTATTAATAAATTCAGCTGATTTTTTGCCTGGGTTATATGCGATTTTAATCGTTTTACCGTTAAATTCGATAATATCGCCGTGGCGAATTTTTTTACGTTTTTGAACGATAACTTTATTGTTTACTGAAATATTACCTTCGCTGATCATGGTTTTAGCTTCGCCAGCACCGCCAACCATGTTGGAAATTTTGAGTAATTTATAAAGTTCTATCGGTTCAACACAAATGTCGAAAGTTGAATGTTCAGACATGAAATACGCCTAATAATTTTAAAATAGTAATATTGGTAAATTCTAACATATATAACAGTTATTGAATAAAGCGAAATAACAAGACAGCCACTTTAATTGGTAACTCGCACTGGTAGACCACGCTAAGCAGTAAATAAAACGCCAAATGCTAGATAACGGTTAACTGAGAATGATAATTACCATTGCTAATTTATTTTAAAACTTGCACCTGCATCATTTAACGCACGGTAAAAGTCTTCAATTTGACACGTTTCTTCCATTTGACAGATCACTCGATATTTTTCTATTGCAGGCTGATAACCTTGTAAAGCGGCCTGAAATAACCAATGGGCAGCATTTTCAATATCACGACTGCCTTCAATACCTGTTAAGTAGAGTTCCGCTAGGTTGGTTTGTCCTGGCGCATAGCCTAGCTCGGCTGATTGTTTCAATAGTACGAATGCTTGCTCAAACCTGTCATTAATATAACTTGCTTTAAGGAAGGCCATGCCTTGGGTATTTTGTCGTTTTCCTGGGATATAACGCCACTCCTCTTTCGCTACTGTTGAGCTAGTTACGGGGTTACCATCAATCATGTAAACGGCGGTGTTTCTACCAATCATATTAAATTCTGGTCGTACTACACGATAAATGAAACCTTGTTCAAATAATTTATCTAATTCAGCGTAAGAAAAGTTATGGCGCTTTTGTTCGAAATAATCAAAATTTGTACTGTGGCCGAAACGCAGACCATTGCTTAAAGAGTTTTTCATTGGATAAAAGAAATTGCCATAAGTCAGCGATACTGTGCCACCAGTAATATCGACAATTTTAGCAAGCCGATACTTGTTATGTGGACGTAGATCGCCGGCTACTTTTCGATAGTCTAAATAGTAAAAGTCGTTAACTTTCGGGGCTTCAATATAGGCTTGGCTTTGGCGATTTTTTTGTTGTTCTTCGGAAAAGTAGTAGCTCAGCAATAAGATGATTAGAATGCTGCCAGTAAAAGTGCTAAGCAAGCGCAGTTTGTTGAAAAGTGCTAAACCAAGATCAGAGAAAACTAGCTTTCTATCTGCAGCGCTATTTGCGCCATTAGCAAGGTGCTGACATTGTAAACATTGTATTCGTGTATCACGTTTTACGGGGAAAATAGGTAAGTATTCAAAAAAATAAAAAGCATAAGTGATCACTGAATTAACACGATGTTCTTGGCTACCACAACAAGGGCAAAGTATTTTGTTTGTTGTGCCTAAACTTATTGTCGACTCGCGATAATCCATTACCTAAACCTATGGTTAATTGATACTTTTTTAATACTGTTATTTTTATAGCATTGGTTTATAAAACAGACAAGTGTTTTATACTAACAGTTTCGTAGATTGAGGCTGACTGACAAATTTTTCGTTTATCATTTCAGTAAATCATATTGGCTTTTCTTACTGTGACAATTAACAGAATTATCTGACTTTAGATGTGTTTATATCAATAATTGTCTGTTATTTTAACGTAATATGTTATCAGGTTTACTTACTAGGCTATTGTCGAGAAAGCTTCTAAGCCATCAAAAAACAAATTAAATTGGGAGAAATAAACAATGGTAAACATGTTAATTACATATCAACTTAATGACGGTGATGTTATTGAAATTAATCACCCAGAAGAGTTTGAGTTTAAAGATTTAGATGGTAACAGTTTAGGGAATGCGGAAATTATTAAGCGTCATAATAATGATTTAATATTAGCTGAAGCTGCTTTTGTAATTTCTGCCGAGCATGAGAATATTGCTATACCAAGCGATGCTGCTTACATGGAGCCAAAAGCAGGCGTAAAACAACCTTTTGACTTTAATGGCCTGGTAAACGTTTGTGGTTTTACTTCAATTAAATATAAATTTGATAGACAAGGTGGTGAGAGCTCTGATTGGGTTGTTGCTTATCCGCGCTAATTATTAGGGCTGAGTGACGTTTAACTTTTTTCACTTTAGTAACTGCAGCGTTGTATTATTTTTCGCACCACTTGGATTCCCCTATAATCGCTAAAAGTATTTCGCGATAATATGCAGTTAATTCAATGTTAGACTTAGCTTAAGATCGGCAATCAAGTTAGCTAATGCCCTGTAAAATGATTTTAAAGGTGAATCTGAAATGGTTTGCCTTTTTAAATTGTGTCCTATCTAAATTAAACTTTTTTTATTAAAACTAGCCGGTTAAATAATTTTATATCGATAAATAATACGGCCTTTAAAATCAACAGATGTCATATTTAAAGCTTCATAATAAGTAAAAATGCAATTATTTGAAAAATGATTGAAAAAATACGTTCGAATATGCCCATTAAGACGCCAATACTACTAAATTTGGTTACTTTTCATATTAAACCTAGTTCTTAATATCTAAGACTTAATAAGGAAGACTATGAAAATTTTTGAATGGGATGGTAATCGTAGAAACCTATTACCTTTACTTTGGATTTACCTAACCGCGAATTACATCTATTGTGATGTGTTTACTTTGCACCTTGCGCCATATTTAGAAGCGTTTTTGTCTGGCGATGTAGGTGGTATGAAGATCACTGAAGAATTCTTATTGATGTTTGCTGTGATAATGCAAATTCCTACTATTATGATTGTGCTATCTAGGTTTTTAACCTTTAAGCTGAATAAATATTTTAATATTGCTGCAGGAGTCATTACCACTTCAGTACAAGCTTTTACGGTAATGATGGGCGGTGCCACACTGCATTACATGTTCTTTAGTTTCTTTGAAATTTGTACCGGTTTGTTGATAATTTATTTTGCAGTCACTTGGAAACAAAAATATTAATTAGGCAATACTACTTATAAAATGGTGCAGGGCTGGTTGTTTGATGATATGTGGCTTCAGATGTTATTTAACTTTATACTTATTTGAGTCACATAATTCTTATCTTTGGTAATTTAATGGTCGACGTTTTACCCACAATTATTTATTCAAGTATGATTGGAATGACAACCATCGCTTTATTAGAGGCTTTCAAAAAGCCGAAGGAAAGACAGAGTACTTTTCTTAAAGGTCTGTTATTGCTATTGCTAGTACATTTAGCAGGTGAATTGTTTATATATTCAGGTGCTTATGTTTATGCACCTGCACTAGCAGGTGCACAGTTTCCGTTTAGAGTTTTACTTGGACCTGCGCTCTATTTTTATGCCCATGCGACTATGTCACCAAATAAGGCAATAAATAAACAGGTGTGGGCTTTAGCGTTATCAGGACCTGTTTTAGTTATATTGGTTATGCTGCCTTTTATTTTTGTGATCAGTCCTGAAGAGAAGCTAGCGCTAGCTAATCCATTAACAAGAGACCCAAAGCTTTGGCAAATAGCGGTGTTTACTTGCTTATCAGCTACCTTTGTATTTATTTTATTCACTGTTTTATTCTTAATGATGGCTTTAAGACTCCATCATTCTCACAGGTTACAACTTATGGAGCGCTTTTCCGAAATTGAGCAGCGTTCATTAGCGTGGTTTAAACCAGTTTTGTTAATTTGGGGCGCTGCATGGTTAATGTATGCCATTGAGTTTTCTTTAAGTGCATTAGGCTGGTTGTGGTTTGGTTCAGGGAAAGTGTTGCCCATTTTTGAAGCTGTAGCGTTGGCTACTTTTATACAGAAGGCATTAAGCCAAAAAGTGCTTAGTGAATCAGAGAAAGGGTTGCCTCGTGCTAATAAAACTAGAACAGCTCTTTTGAGCACTGAAAAAATGCAATTGATTGCTTCGAAACTTGAACGAGCGATGACTGATGATAAGTTGTTTTTGCAAGATAATTTATCACTGAATAAGTTATCTGAGTCTATATCTGAAACTGAAAATCACATTTCAGAAACTCTCTCACAATTTTTAAATACTAAATTTTTCCAGTTTGTTAATGGCTTTCGAATTGAAGAAGCAAAGAAAGCTTTGCAGAACAGCGACAAGCTAGTCACTACAATTGCCTTTGATGTTGGTTTTAATTCTAAATCGACATTCAATACTGCTTTTAAAAAAATTGTTGGTTATAGCCCATCAGCATACCGAAACTCACTACTTGAAAGTAAATAGTAAATGCTTTGAATAAGTTTCTTCTGAATGGCTCTATTTGGAGAGTAGTTTAATAACTTCTCGCTTTGACGATGATTTGGTGATTGTTCATGAGGCTAAATAATTAATATAGTTGCTCTTACTTTAAATGATTGATTCAATTAGATTTAACAAATGATGAAGGCTAATTGATTAGCCTTGGCTGTATACTCAAAAGTGATGGTAGAGTTAAGTGAACATTGAACAAGATCAACTTGATAAAGTTGAAGAAAACCTAAACAAGCAAAATGGACTATTGGCTGTTTTTGCTACTGCTTTTTGGATTATTCCCTTTATTGGTTTTTGGTATGTTATACATTCATATCACCCTAACTTTTCACCAATTATGTTACTCCTAAGTGGTTTATTAGTTGGTTTAGCTGTGCGTATTCATGGCAAAGGTATGACGGGGATTTTTTCTCTTATCGCGGTAATAGCTCACAGCTGTATTGTAATTGTTGCTTTTAGCTTAAATATTGTTTGGACTGGTACTACTTGGGCATTTTTATTATTTGGTCTTTACGCTGCTGGGGTTATTACTGCTAAAAAAGTTGCACGTATTGAGGTGCCATTTGAAGAGCACAGAGCTTATTCATATTTAACATACCCAAAGGCTCATTCAAGTAGTAAAAAACTAAAGAATACTTGGTTTGTTACTTTGCCTATTTTACTCGTGATGATGGCTTTTTCATCATATATTGCGGTGGTAAGTTCGGCATTTATTCAACAATATCAATTTTTAATGAATCAAGAAGAAAGTAACCAACAGCTATCAAAGCATATAGAAAATAAAGAAATTGATGTATTGCCGGATGCTTTAAATAATAGAACGACTCACGATATTCTACTTTACGCTTATGCATATCATTCAGGTTTACTTGTTAATAAGCGAAGCATGCACAGTGAAGTGTTTCCAAAGTCAGAATACAAAGCAAAAACATTACTGAAATACCTTATTGAGTTTCGTGATAATGCTAGAGCTAAGTTTATTCTTGGCTTTTTAACCGTAGAAGAAAAAGGTATTGCTTTATTAGAGGAATCGGCTGAGCAAAAAGACAAATATGCTCAAATTTATTCTGCTGTGCGTTTTGGGTGTTATTCCAATGAAAATATGGCGCTTGAGTTATTAACAAAGTTGAGAGACTCTTCGAGTGAAGAATATATTCAGGAAGAAATAAATTCGATAATTTATCTTGGCATTACTGAAACTTGTCGAGACTTCGAACGACCTGAATTTGCATTAAGTTTTGTTATAAATTACAGCGAGACTTAGTGATAAATAGATTCAAATAAATTAATATTTAATGATATAGCAGACTTGTTAGTTAAATAATAAATCTGCAATATTACTAATGATTTACAGCGAATTTTCAACATTATAACCTAGTTGAAAAGACCTGCTTGGTAGGCGTTGGTTACTTTATCGAGTAATTCTTTGTTGCTTAAATTTAGTTTGTGCAGTTTGCTGAAACCGAAAAGTGTTACGGTGTTTCTTAGCCCTTCAAGCGCAATAGGGGATACTTTTAATTTTGCGCTGCTGATTTCCCCTGAAAATGTTGCTAATACTTCGGGGCTGAACATGATTAAGTCAATTCGGTTTTTAAGTAATAAGGAAAAGCCAATACGGTCACTTTGCACTGAAATTTTGTCTAGGGTGTCATCGTTATCAAACTTAGGAAAGTAGGCTGTACCACGAGAAACACCAATGATTTTTCCTTTGAAGTCATTATAGGTGCTAATAATGATGCCTTCTTTTGAAATAACTTTTAGCTCATCGGCTGGTTTAAATGGCGCGTAAACTGCGAATTGATCTCTTTGTGCCGTTTGATTAAGTCCAGCAATGACATCAACATCGCCTTTTTTTAACATGGCAACACACCGTGCAAAATTAGGGGATTGTACAAAAGTTAATTGTTTATCTAGTACGTCAGCAAGTACTTCAAGTGCTGAAATATGAGTTCCGTATGGTTTAACTCCTAAGTATTGATAGGGAGGATGGTCGTCAATACAAGCAACTAGGGCTTTGCTTTGAGCCTGTGTAAATGACGCCCAGAATAGACTTAGCAATAATAAAGTAGTCTTTTTCATAACTTAGCCCCCTAAAACTTTTGTATTGTAGTTTTTTAAGTTTACACCATATTATGTTTTTTCAATACCAATGGTGGTATTAATCATTGGTATTGTTTGCAGTTTACTCAATAAGGTTACTTAGTGAGCATCAGTAACCTTTAGTTATTTTTAGTGGTGAATTTAAATTATTTTGTAGATTTGTAATGCATTCCAACCAACAAGTAATGCAATGGCGTAACTTAATAAAGTACCTAGCATCATATATTCAGTCAGCTTCATGTCCTTATTTTTTGTTAAGTCGCCAAACCTAAATATAGTTTTGGTTGCGACTAAAAAGCCAATGCCAGCAAATTGTCCCATGAACATAAATGAAAGTGCTAAACAGCGTTCAATGTAGCCAATCCAAGCGCCTGCGGATACTAAACCTGTATCTTGATTTTCATTTTCTGTAATTAAACTTTCGGTATGCTTTTTTAATGCTAGTGAAATTATTACTGAAGCAGGCTTACAAACCAATAGGTAGGCCATGGCAATGAGCATATTTTTAGCAGTGAATAAGCTACTTAAAAACATTGTCAGTTGCGCTAACGTGATACCCGAAAAATATGCCCATACCATAGTGATAATTATTAGATGGATGGTTTGGTCAAGCAGAAAATAAGTTAGGTTTTTCTTACTATGAGATTTCCAGTAATCAGTAAGTAAGTGAGATACTGATATAAAAGCAGTCGCTATTATTGCTTGCAGTACTGATAGATCTGATAGAAAAAAAACAACAGTATTGAGTAATGTATGTACTAAAACGTGTTTCCATAACCCTGGCGATTTAAGATGGTTATTGTTTCTACATTCAACCCATTTAGCTGGTTGAAGATAAAAGTCGCCGATGAAGTGCGCTGTTAGCAATAATAGTAATAATTCCATTATGTATTATCCCTAAGCGTAATTTTTTTGTTTATTACGGTCATATAATCCCTTACTAGATAAGCGCCAATATTTCCTAGTCTATTGCTGATGTTTTGGCGTGTTGTACCGGTAATATCAGCAATTTTTTTATGCTCTGCGAAACTGCTTTCTATGTATTGATACAATAATTCAGCTTGTGTTTTAGTTAGCCTGTTCAGCAGGTGATTTAAAAACTGAGTTAAGAGCTTTACTTCGTCTTCATCAGTTTCATGCTCAAACTGCAATGATAATTCGCCCCGTTGAGTTTTTTCTAATCCTCTACCTGATTTTATAAATACTGGGCCTGATGATGTATTTGGCTTTTCATCGTATATATTATGCGAGCCATAAGCTAGAGATAGTGTGCATTGAATAGGTTTTGCAGAGAATTTTGATAAGTGCAGGGCAAGCTTGATTAATAACGTGCTTTTTAAAGCGTGAATGGGGCTGGGGTACTGAATTTGAAATTCATCACCGCGATATATTTCACCAATTGCACCATACTTTTCATTCGCTTCGTTAAGGAATATTTTAAGATGCTTTATAACATCTGAATAGGTTTCATCAGACATTTTTGTTGAATTAACTATATCTCCTGTTAACACAGCAATCATTTTAATGTACTCATCGTGAAACTCTAAAAGCAACTATATTTGATTGCTACCTGTCATGCAACCTTATTTGGTTGCTTTTGGTGGTGCAATTGTATTCAATTGTATTATTCAGAGGAGGGGGTCCCTTTTTTTGGTTCTCAGTCAGTAATAAACTGGAATTTTTGCATTAAAGATAAATTTTGCTAAATTTTTCGTCTTTTAATCATTGCTTACGTCTTAATAGATAATTGTAAATATCTAATGAGTAAAATATGAATTTTGATAAGAAGAGAAGTGTTACAAAGAACAGCTTTGTTAGAAACAGTGAAGCAATGCTAAATGGTATATTTGGCACAACCGATGTGACGCCTTTTTGGGTTGCAGATATGGACTTTCCCGTTGCTAACCCGATTAAAGAAGAGTTACAGCGTTTAGTTGATAGAGGACAGTTTGCCTATGAATTCAACTCTAAAGGGGTATTTACTGCAATTAGTGACTGGTATCAGCGCCGACATGATTTATCGCTAAATGTTGACAATTTCGTGCAAGTTACCGGCGTGTTAACGGGGATTGCTTTATTAATAAGAGAACTGACAGACGAAGGTGACAGTGTGCTAATTCAAACGCCGGCCTACCACCAGTTTTCCAAAGTGATCAGCACAGCCAATAGAAATGTGCTCAAAAATCCTTTAAAAATTATTAATAACAATTATCAAATGGATTTTGAAGATATGGAGCAAAAAATGGCCGCTTCAGAAGTCAAAGTTATGATTTTGTGTAATCCCCATAACCCGGTTGGAAGAGTCTGGCGCAAAGAAGAACTAGAGCAAGTTGTTCAGCTAGCTAACAAACACCATGTCACCATTATTAGTGATGAAATCCATTCAGATATTATTTATTCTGGACATAAATTTACTAGCTTGATGACCATAGATGCCAATAAGCATGTTGCACTTATTGGTTCACCTTCTAAAACCTTTGGTATGCAAAGTATCTCAAATGGTTATTTGTACACAGAAAATACCAAGCTACTTGCGAACATGAAAGCTTTTGCTGAATCTTTATATATTGACCATGGCAATGCTTTTACTACCTTTGCAACGATTGCCGCTTTTGAAAAAGGTGAAGCATGGTTAGATGCGTTTTTAGTATATATGCAGGGAAATATTGATTGGATTAATGATTTTCTGTGGTCGGAACTACCGCAGGTAAAAATGTTTCCCGTAGAGGGAACCTACCAAGTTTGGTTTGATTTTTCTGCCACGGGGTTAGCTGGAGATGAGCTAACAAAAATATTCGGAAAAGCGGGTTTTGGTGCATCTCCGGGTAGTTGGTTTGATGGTGATGCTAAGCACTTTGCTCGAATGAGTTTTGCTAGTCCAAGGTCAGAAATAAAACAGGCGTTTGAGTGCTTGAAAGATGTATTGGAACAAACCGCAGTGCCTGTTAGTGGCAATAATAAATGTGAAAGTAATAAAGCTACATCGGCTGGCTGTTGTTAATCGGTATTTTGCTTTTTTAGTTAGAGATACATCGGCGTTATAAAGTAAGTATGGAGAGAGTCAACTTTTGGTGGTAGTGACTCTTTTTATTTATTGGTTTAATTGCTGCCAACCCTAATGAACTGGGTTACACCGAGCGAATTAATATTACTGGTAATGGTGGGGCTATATCCTCGCCATATCAGGTGTACGCTTATTATCGTCAGCGTTATTTTTCTGATAAAAGAAGTGATTAAAATTATGCTGCAACTTTTCGAAATATTGGCCGACATGCAAACCGTCAACTAGTGCATGATGCACTTCTACTGATACTGGCATCGCTATTTCGTTGTGAATATTTTTATACTTTCCCATGACAATTCTTGGTGTTGAGTCGTGTTCACTTTGTTTTTGGGCATGAGAGAAGCTTGTAAAATGAAGCCAAGGTAAAACAGAACAATAAATTTCATTTGCTTTGCTATTTGCTGGCTTTGACGTGTTACAACCTTGCTTAATTTTAGCTAGCTGCTGAGCAGCATTTTGATAAAATAAATCAAAGTAACTGCTAGCGCCAAAATCACAAAAGCTAAAGCTTTCGTCATTATTGAGCACTGTACAGCTTACTTCTAATTCATCATGTACGTCGATTTCATTGTTGTTTATTCGAAACCTAAATGGTTCTATTTGATTGGCAGTGTATCCGAGTAGGAACAATGAACAAATGAAGAAAGAAAGTTGATTCTCTTTACAATAATCAAGAGTTTTAGTGACATCAACCGTTGCGCATACATTGAAGAAAGGTTGTTTAAAAGTAGTATAAAAATCAAAATGTTCTTTTCTATACCAAGTATCGATATCAATTTTTTTCATGCAGGGCAACAATGTAATAGTTTAAGAAAGATCTTAACATAACCTAAAGTCATTGCCATTAACTGTTAGGGCAATGTATTAGCCCACAAAGTTTCCTTTGAAATTGATAAGTGGTCATGAGATTGTAAAGTTTGCGCGTCGCTTAGAAAAAGGTTGGGCGCTATAAGCTTTATTAACTGGCTAGGCTTTACGGCGCAGCAAACAAAATCATTAAATATTGTAACTCAGTTTATTGTGCAGTATTTGTTGATACAGCAGCTGAACTCTCTAAGTAAGGCATAATGAAAGTACCGTGACTACCGAAAAAAATGGTTGTCACGGTGTCTTCTTAACTATAAAAATGATCTCGCTGAACATGCGAACGGTTGAAGCTAGAATATATTTTTTAAGCTTTTTCTGCTTTACTTTTTTCTAAAGCTCGGCGCTTTTCAATTGCCATTGGCGTGATGTCATCGTGAAGCTTTTTTTCTAAACCACAGGCAAAATAGACTTCTGCCATGAGAAATAGTGGCCCAATAACTAAGCCCATAATATCATCGAAAAATGCTGGTTTTGCTTTTTCGTAAATATGACCAATAAATTGAATTATCCAACCCAAAACAAAAGTCGCGATGGCGATCCATAGTGCGCCTTCCATTGTTGAAACTAAGCTTGCAAGGTAAATATTTACCACCACATAAATAAGCATTCCCAGCCCTAGCTTAAGGTGCAATTTAAAGTAGTAGAGTAGGGCAATGGTGAATAACACCATCGCTGGTGTAAAACTTAATGAGTTTTCCTCTATTTTTATGCCGAAGGTATTTAAGCTTAGTAGCAGGGTAATTGCCCACACAATAAGCGGTATGCCGATGAAATGGGTTTTAATATTAGTTTTATTAAAGTGTACACTTTTGTAGTTTGATAACTGTTCTTCGACTGTTTTCATGACAGTTCCTTATTATATTTATGCAAATATAATGGCAATTATTGTCGTTGAAGTAAAGAGAGCAGACCAGAGGATAAGTAATCGGTTAAACTTTAGTTTTTTGAAGGTAGATTGAGTGTGCTTGATTTACTTGCGCATCAAACAGTGCTGCTTGGTGCACAAGTAATAGTCAGTTACTTTAATGTATTTGAAGGTTTAAGGTTGTTGACGTGTTGCAGCGATAACAATTTCACGAATACAAACATGCTGTGGTTGGCTATAAGCAAAAGTGATAGTACCTGCAATATCGTCAGCACTGATCACACCGCCCATGCTGTCTTTCCATGACTCGTACCCAGCTTTAATATCTTCAGAAGTGGTATGTGATAATAACTCTGTTTCAACTGCGCCAGGTGCAATAGTGATGACACGTACATTACTGTCAGCAACTTCTTCACGTACATTTTCAGTAATGGCATGTACCGCGAATTTTGTTCCACAATAAGCGGCATGTGCGCCAAATGTTTTACGTCCGGCAATAGAGCTAATGTTGATAATAGTGCCTGTATTTCTTGCTTTCATTGGTGCTAGCACGGCTTGCATGCCGTTTAATAAACCTAATACATTCACATCAAACATGGTTTTAAATTCACTCGCTGCTTGGTCATCAATTTGACCAAGTAACATCACACCTGCGTTATTGACTAAACAATCCACCGGGCCGTATTGTGCTTCGGCTTTTGTGACTGCAGCGTCAAAACTTGCTTTGTCAGTAACATCAACTTTTTCACATAAAGTATTTGGTAAGTTCGTTGCTACTAAATTTTCAACACGTCGAGCAACTAATAATAATGGGTGACCCAAAGCACTAAAGTGCTGTGCAATGGCTTTACCGATACCTGAACTTGCGCCCGTAACAACAATTAATTTTTTCATTTGAATTTTCTCTTTCGTCAATGTTGGTGAATTGTGATAAATAATAAAACAAAGCCGTTTGTTGATATATGGCTTCAATGTAATATCATTGTTTCCATATGAAGCCTAAAGTGTTTAGAAATGAAAAGAGTTGATAATCAGGTTAATTTGGCAGACGTTAGAGCTTTTGTCGTTATTGCAAAAGCAAAAAACTTTACTCTTGCCGCTGAACAATTAAATTGTTCGCGCTCACATGTTTCTAAGCAGTTGCTAAGTTTAGAACAAGCACTTGGGGTAAAACTTATTATTCGCACCACTCGCAGCCAACGTTTAACTGAACAAGGTAAGTTGTTTTTTGATAAATGTTTTAGAGCGTTAGATGAAATAGACAGCGCGGTGGAAAAGGTGCTTGATAGTAGTGACAATATTCAAGGGCAAATAAAAATAAACTGTGTTGGCGGTTTCATCGGAGAAAATGTTGTCAGTGCTTTGGTTAATGACTTCATTAAATTGCACCCAAATATTTCGATTACCTTAGATTTTAGTAGCCAGCGTGTTGATTTAATTTCAGGCGAGTTTGATTTGGTATTTAGGATGGGGAATTTACCTGACTCCAACTTAGTTGCGCGAAAATTAATGGACATAGCAGTAAGTACAGTGGCTAGCCCTGAATACTTATTACGAGCAGGTAAGCTATCTCATCCACAAGACTTACTTGAACATGCTTGTATCACGGGGTCGGTAAAGCAATGGCATTTTTATCATAAGCTCGATGTTAACAAGCAGTGTGATGTAAATGTTACCGGGCAAATACAATGTAAAAATGGCCGTACCATGCTGACCAGTGCATTAGCAGGTAACGGTGTTATTCGAGTACCAAGTTTATATTGCCAACAACACCTTAAAACTGGGGCATTACTTGAGGTGTTTGAAGAATGGCATGTTAGTTCAACGCCTTTATATTTAGTTTATGCAAAAGATAAGTTTCAACCAATTCGGTTAAAAACACTGATAGATTTTATTAAGGAAAACTTCACGCAATATATTGAACTGTAATAATGAAAACTATCGCTGGTTATATCGCACATTAAGATAATTATCGGCATAAATATTGAAGTCATCTTGGCTAGCTCATACAATGCAGGGATTATTTATTGAAAAAGTTACTTTTATGTCATCTGATAGATTTGGTACTAGCGCTAACTATAAAAGCCAAGAAAAAGGTTATCGTGACCGAGCATTAAAACTATACCCATGGGTTTGTGGCCGTTGTGCTCGTGCATTTGAATATTCTAATATTAAAGAACTTACGGTTCATCATATCGATCATGATCATACTAATAATCCTAATGACGGCAGTAATTGGGAATTATTATGCATTTATTGTCATGACAACGAGCATGCAAAATACACTGACCATGCGAGCTATCAAACCGAAGTGAAGGCTGGCGATAGCAATCAAGACACTGCAACTTATAATCCGTTCGCTGACCTAAAGTCGATGCTAAAAAAGTAGCGCTTTAGTGACAACATGTATGCAGTGATACGCAGAATATAAAAGCAGAAAATAAAAGCAGGATATAAAATAAAAAGGAGTTGAATGTGGCAGGTGCGAGTTTATTGACTTTGATTGATGATATTGCCGTCGTTTTAGATGACGTTGCCGTATTATCAAAAGTTGCTGTAAAAAAAACAGCAGGGGTATTAGGTGATGATTTAGCACTTAATGCTGAGCAAGTTTCTGGGGTAAAAGCGGACAGGGAATTACCAGTAATATGGGCTGTAGCAAAAGGCTCTTTTCTTAATAAACTCATTTTAGTGCCTGCGGCATTATTAATCAGCGCCTTTGCGCCACCACTAATTACCGTATTGCTTGTGATAGGTGGTCTATTTCTTTGCTTTGAAGGATTTGAGAAGGTTTTTCATAAATTGCTGCATAGCAAAGAGATTATTGCCGAAGAGCGACAAAAAACACTGAACGCGGTGGCAGATGAAAGTATTGATATTGTTGCATTAGAGCAAGAGAAAATTAAAGGCGCTATTCGTACCGACTTTATTCTTTCTGCTGAAATTGTGGTTATTGTGCTGGGGTCAGTGAAAGAGGCTGCTTTTGAAACCCAAGTGATGGTGGTATCTGCTTTAGCTATTGCCATTACGGTCGGTGTTTACGGCCTAGTGGCGGCAATAGTTAAGCTTGATGACTTAGGTCTTTACTTACTGAGAAAGTCTGTTTCAGGTAACTTCAATGTATTACAACGTGCGGCAGGTCGTGGACTGTTAATGTTTGCCCCGTTTTTAATGAAGCTGTTAACGATTGTCGGAACTATTGCCATGTTTTTAGTTGGTGGTGGTATTATTGTTCATAGTTTTTCATGGTTAAGTGATAAATTTCATCAGTTTGAACATTGGGCACATCAGTATATTGGTGGTATGTCTGACAGTGTTTTACCGATCCTACTTGATGGTGTAATTGGCATTGTTGCTGGTGGTTTAGTGTTGTTATTCGTTAGTGCTGTGTCGAGTCTAAAAAGTAAGCAAGTTATCAATTAACTAGCCATAAGTGAAACTATTCACTTGTTGATTTAAAACAATGTTTTTAGCTAACAAGTGAATTAATTCTAAATTTTTACATTTTTGCTATTGTTTTTTGTTGCCTTCGCCCTGAGTATATAATTGAAGACAACAAAAAAGGTAGCAATATGAAAATAATCATTTCCGGTCATCACGTTGAAATCACTGAAGGTATTAACCAGTCAGTTGAAAATAAATTTGCAAAAGTTGCCAAACATTTCCCTAGCCTAATGACACTCGATGTCATCATTACCGTAGAGCCAAACCAACAAAAACTTGAAGTTTCCACAACCTATGAAGGTGCAACCGTTTCTGTAAACGCAGCAGACAAAGAGTTATATGCCGCAATTGCTAGTGCAGCGAGTAAACTAGAAGCAGCATTATCGCATCGTAAAGGTGTACTGTTAGCTAAGCAGAAACAAAAATACGAAGTAGAGCAATCAAACGCATTCGAAAACAGCTAATGTAAATATTAGTTATTGTTTCAAATAGAAAAAGGCCGTTTAACGGCCTTTTTTGTGTTCTATATTAACCTTCATTTTTCAGTTCCTGATAAAAATTAAGTGCTTACGCTGATGTAAGCCATGTCGCAATAATAATCGCAAGTACTGTAATTCAATAATGAAAAGCATCGTTATTGCTAATATCATTTAGGTAAGATGAAATAATGGCTATTAGCGCCTTGTTCTCGTAAAATAGCGCATTAGCTTTATTCTGCCAAAAAGATAGTTAAAGCGTTACTTTTAAAATCCCCAAGGAATCCCATGAAAAAAACATTCGAGTTAACACACCCTAAAATTAAAGTTGAAAGAATGGTTGAAGCGGTGAAACACGAAGTTAAAAAATACCTAAAGCGTGAACGCAATAAAACCTTGCCAGAAGATGCTGATTATTGGGATTTTGATTGTAAAATTGGCGCGTCTGCGCAAACGGCTGATGTTATTCATGTGGCAACGATTAATAAGCAAGTAGATATTCTTGCTGCGGATGGCTTAACGTCGTTTTACCTTGAAATATTAGTAAAACCAGCGGTTCGTACATTTGAAGAAAAATAGGTAGTCACCGCACAATTATTTTTCTATATCTCGGCTGGTTATCTTTATTCCTCTAAGATGCTAGCCGCAGTTTATTACTCATTCTATTTGTTCTCAAACCGCTGATAAGCTCTAATACACTGCCGATTGAATAGGTCTCCCCTCACTTAATCTCGCTATTAAGCGTTTTCTAACTATACTTCTGTTGTCGAATTTTCGGCAAATAATGGAGAGTATAAGATGAAGCATATCGTAAAAATAATGGGATTATGTTGTCTACTCTTTGCTGTTTCTTCTCAAGCAGAACTTGAGATCTATAAAGATTATGACCTTGGTCGTGAAATTATTTCAATGACCACAGTTAAAATAGACCCAAACATGGAAGATGTTTATTTGGCAGGCTTGCGAGAAAGTTGGGTTAAGGCTGTAAAATTACAAAAAAAACTCGGTTACATTAAAGACTTCAAAATTTATGGTAGTGAGTTACCACAAAGTGGTAATTTTAATATGGTATTGATGGTGATTTTTGAAAACAGTGCTGACTTAGAGCCCAATCAGAAAAAATACAATGCCTTTATGAAAAGTTGGGGGCAAGCGAACCAAGATAACTCTAGAAAAATATCTAAAACTTACCCTAATGTTAGAACCTTAACAGGTGAATATCGATTAAGAGAAATCATGCTCAAGTAGCTTTATTTAACTTGCGTTAAAGCGATTTTAAAACAGAACCGTTAAATGTAATACCTCACAAATAGCCGCTTTCTAGCTAAATGTGAGGTGTAATAAATGAACTAAGTTAATAACCAATCAAACCATTTATATGTGCAACAGCGCTTCTTCCTAGCGCATTTAACGAATACCCACCTTCAAGTACGGAAACTATTCTGCCGTCAGCATGTTTGTCAGCAATATCTTTTAGCTGATCAGTCACCCAACGATAATCTTCATCTACCAAACTTACTTGTGACATGTCGTCTTCAATATGGGCATCAAAGCCAGCAGAGACAAAAATAATTTGTGGCTTGAATTTGTTTAATGCCGGTAGCCAGGTATCAAGAATCGCCTGACGAAAATCAGCACTTTTGGCTGTCGCGTCTAGTGGCGTATTGATAATTGGCGGTTTGGTGCTTTCTGTGATCTCAAACGGGTAGAAAGGGTACTGATAAGTTGAGCAGAATAAATAACCTTTTTTGTCTTTAATGATATCTTCCGTGCCATTACCGTGATGTACGTCAAAATCGACAATGGCAACACGCTTCATTTTGTATTGCTGCTTTGCGTAAGCTGCTGCAACAGCAACATTATTAAAAAAGCAAAAGCCCATGCCTTTATTGTGCTCTGCATGATGTCCTGGTGGGCGGGTGGCACAAAATGCTGAAGAAAGCTCTTTTGACATCACCAAATCTACTGCGTCTTTCGCAGCACCGGCAGAAAGTAATGCAGCGTTAAGCGTATTGGGATTCATTACCGTGTCATCATCAACATGGTAAAGACCTTCTTCTGGGGCATTTGCAAAAATAGAGTCGATGTAGTCTTTATCATGGGCTAAATAAAGCAATTCTTTGTCAATGGGTTTAGCATTAAATTGCCTAATGACGTAATCTAAACCGCTGCTGATAAGTTGGTCTTGAATTGCCGCCATTCGGGCTGGAGCTTCTGGATGATGCTCGCCCATATCATGAGTTAAACATTGATGGTGACTTATAACGCCGACAGTCATATTAATTTCCTTTAAATGTACTTATTCAATGCACTTATACTTTGTGCTTTATTAGCTTGATTTATAACGTATATGCTAAGCTAACTTCGTCATAATCATCCGATGGTTTACGTAGAAACCCTGCATTTTCAAACACTTTCAACATAGGGGCATTGTCTCGTCTGACACAAGCAATTAACTGAGTTAATCCACGAATTTTAGCAATGGCAATCAACTCTGAAAGTAAAGCTTTTGCCATGCCTTTACCGCGTTTACTTTCTTTGATTACAAAAGCAACTTCTGCGCTATTACTGGTTTCCAAATAGTAATATCGGGCAACCGCTTGAATTGATTCACCCAAGTGATCGCGTTCGGTTAAGCACAACGCCAAATCAACATGCTGATTGACGCTAACCAAATTACATGACTTTTCACGCGTCATTTGTGTCGCATGATGGTTGTAACGCATCATCAAGGTTTCTTTGTTGTGTGAATAAAAGAACTCTTGTAACTTTCGCTCATCAGCCGGTGCTAACGGGCGCAGAAAGTATTCCGAGTCAGCAAAGGTAAAACGCTTTATTTCAATTTTACCTAGCTCAGGTACTGAGGTTGGGGTGTTTTCTTGATATTCAGGCACCCAATAATGTTTACGTACATCTTTTAATAGCTGAGCTCTAAACTTAGGGTGTGCAATGCGAATAAGCTCTAATGCGCGTTCACGAATACTTTTACCTTGTAACGAGGCAATACCATATTCGGTTACAACATATGAAACATGACCACGAGAAGTTACCACGCCGCCACCTTCAGTGATATGGGGCACAATACGTGAAATTTTTCCGTCTTTAGTTGTCGACGGTAGCGCAATGATAGGCTTGCCGCCTTTGCTTAAGGCTGAGCCACGTATAAAGTCTACCTGACCGCCAATGCCGCTGTAAAAATGATAACCGATAGAGTCGGAAACCACTTGGCCAGTTAAATCCACTTCGATGGCACTATTAATCGAAACCATTTTTTCATTTCGTGCGATATTTACTGGCGAGTTGATATGTTCACTGGGGTAAAATTCGACATGTGGGTTACCATCAACAAACTTATAGAGGCGTCTTGTACCAACGCAAAAACTGACGACAGTTTTACCTTTATGGAAGGTTTTTTTACGGTTGTTGATTACACCAGAGAGCATTAAATCAATAATGCCGTCTGAGATCATTTCGCTGTGTACGCCTAAATCTTTATGGTTGGCCAAATACTGCAATACGGCAGAAGGAATATTACCAATACCTATTTGAATAGTGGCACCGTTTTCTACTAACATCGCAACATATTGGCCAATTTGCTCAGTCACTTGGTCAACAACGGGCTCAGGTACTTCAGGTAAGTATTGTTTCATCTCCATATGAGCGTCAATTTGATTCATATGAACAAAGCCATGACCATTAGTTCGTGGCATTTTAGGGTTTATTTGCGCGATAACATACTTGGCTTTTTTAATTGCCGCAGAAACGATATCGACACTGACACCTAGTGAACAATAACCATACTCATCAGGTGGGCTGACCATGATCAGCGCTACGTCTAATGGCAAAATATTTTCATTAAATAACTTTGGAATTTCTGACAAAAATGACGGTGTGTAATCTGCACGTCCTTCTCGTATTGCCTTTCTAATTTTTTCGCCGCCAATAAAAAAGGCATTTACCTTAAATAAATCTCTGTGCTTAGCATCAGCCCAAACATTTTCAGACAGGGTTAAAATATGCACTGCTTCAATATCATGTAAGCCAGCGCTGTTGGAAATTAGATCATCAATAAGAGCGTTTGGCACAGCGGCATTCGAGCCAATAAATATTCGATTCCCTGATTTGAGATATTTTGACCAGTCGATAACTGATTTTTCCTTTTTCTTTATCGCCATAAATTTCTCTGTTAATGCGGTATTTACTTGAGTATGGATTAATGAATAAGTTATTTTTTGATCCGAGTCAACTCTAATGCAGCTTTAGACTAAAGGTGTAGTTTAATAAATTGAAAAACAAAGGCATTTCTTGCATTGTTAAATTAATTTAAAAGATAAATTTTACTGTTAATTACACTGTTAAGTCTTTATCTTGCATGAAGATATAAGTAATTTTTTATAAATTGATAACGCAAGGACGGAAATTAATGCAGCGATTAAGTTTCACTTTTATCGGCGTTTTATTGGTTTTTTTATTAGTGTCTGGCGTGGCAACATCTACTTATGCCGCCGGTAACGCAAAAAATGCAGTTAACACAACCGAAAAGCCACGTTGGGAAGCGGGGGCATTATTAGCGGCTTTTCATAGCCCTTTTTATCCAGCTGCAGCTGAAACTCAAGAGAAGTTATTACCAGTACCATTTTTAATTTACCGAGGAGAACGATTACGGGTTGGCGAAGACGGCGTTATTAAGGCGATGGCAGTTGAAAAACCTCGCTTTAAAGTCGACTTATCGCTTGGCGCTGCTTTTAATGCAAACTCTGATGATGCTTCCGCTCGTAAAGGTATGCCTGACTTAGACTTTATATTTGAAGTTGGCCCAGAAGTTAGTTTTATGCTGGCCAACAGTGATAGTAGCGAAACATGGCTAAATTTGCAGTTTCGGAAAGTATTTTCAACTGATTTTTCTAGTATTGAAGACCGGGGTTATATATTTCAGCCTGAATTAGCCTATCAAGGGAAGAATTTATTTATTGATAATAGTAGCTTTAAATTTACCTTATCTCCGTTATTTGCTACCAACAAAACGCATCAATATTTTTATCAAGTCGATGAGCAGTATAGTACGACTGAACGACCGTTTTATCATGCAAAAGGTGGGTATTTAGGCACAGAAATGTCGTTGGTAAATCGCTTTAAAGTTCGCGATGATGTAATGATTTTTGTCAGTACTAAATTAGGCTTTTACCAAGGAGCAAGTAATGAAGACAGCCCTTTATTCAAAAAGGACTTTAATTACAGCATAGGGCTGGGGATAAAGTGGACGCTTTTTCAGAGTAATAAAGCGAGCTTGTTTTAGGAGGTAGTGTGTCTGAGACTGCACAAATACGTTTATTGAAAGTATGTATTGTTATTGGCATTTCATTATTACTTTTAGGGCACTACTTACTTTCATATGCTGATTTACCCGCATCAATGGGCGTAACGGGAATTATTATTTCTGCGGCATGTATCGCTTTTGGTTTGATATTCTCACTGCCAACAAAAATGTATTTAACCTTTTTATTAATGAAACGTGAGCAGGCTGACAAGAAGCATTGAAAAGTGAGCATTAAAAAGCCCAACAAGGTCGGGCTTAATTATTGCTTTCAAAAACTTGTTTTCAATAAATTGCTTTCAACAATTTACTTTCAACAATTTACTTTCAACAACGCTTAAAACAAAAGAGTTATCGCTTAGCCAAAAATATTACGCATTAAGGTAATGGCTTGATCGACTGTTTTACCGTCTTTTACGCTATTGACTATGGTGCTGCGCATGTTAATGATAAATTCTGGAATGTCATCGGCTTCAAATGCTTTGTCAACAATAGCTTCTGCTGATGCTTTACTGCGTTTAACTGCTTTGGCTACGCCAATTTTAATCTTCTTTGGTTTGTCGCGCATTCTAACGTAGTTTGAGTTTGCAGCTAATGAGTCATCAGCAAACAAAAATAAGTCAATTAATACTGCACGGTTTTTCCACAGGTGCAATTCAACTTCATCACTTGGCATTTCACAATTCCACCATTGTGTACTTCTGATGGTTGCTATTAACTCATGCCAGTAATCGTCGAAGCTTTGGTTGTTCAATTTCACCAAGCCTAGGCCTTGTGAAAGAATATCTAATTTAGCATTGGTCAGCGCAACAAATTGGTCTGGTCTACGCATCGCTAATAAACGTGTTGCAGCGGTTAGTGGCGCTTTTTCATCGCTTGCGTGTTCAGTAAAAATGGCTTTATAAGCACTAACAAAATTTTCGTAATGGCTTAAAGTCACTTCACCTTCTAAAGGAATTGTTGCTAGTGCTTTATCAAAGGCTGCAGGGTGCGACTTTAAAAGTTGATGAAAAGTTTTTGCACCGCGCGTGCCTGCAAACCATTCAACATCAAACATATAAACACTAACATCATGTTGAGCAGTATGCTTACCGGCGAATACTAAGCGGTCTTCTTCAATCATTTCTACTAAACTGTTGCTGCGTATTCCGGCAACATAGTCGAGTAATTTTAGACGTTCAGGTAATGCTTGCAGTGTTGCTGAGTCTTGTAAAAAGCCAGCAAACATAGGCCAAGGAATAACGCGCGCCATTTTTAATTGGCAAGCACTAACGCCTGTAGATAACGTTTCTTGCAATTTTTTTAGTGGTTTTTCTTGATTCGGCTCTAAAAGTTCACGATTTACGTCATGTAAACAAATTCGATGTAGTTCTGCACACCAGTTTAGAAAGTTTTCTGGGTGGTTTTCAACTTTTACCGCCATTAAATTAAGGCTGAGATCAGCAACAAATGATAAAGCATTTTGGTAAATAGTTTGCTCGGTAGAACTAAGCGACATCGCATTTGGTGAGGTAAGTAATTTTCTCATGAAACTGATATTTTCCGACGGTAAAAACATAAAAATAGGGCGGCATAATACGTGTAAAATTGCCTAACGCAAGTGATAAAGTGTAATTTAATTAAGAAAAGATAAACTGGTGTTTTTACGGGCGTTATATGTAGAAATGTTCAGCAAACCCTATGCCGTTGATTTTCTTTAGCAAAGGGTTTGAACATTGGGAGAGTGACTAATAACTGTTACGAAGTTACTGCTTGTTTCGGTTTAGAATAATACTTCACTAAACCAATAATAGAAGCGGCAATCCAAAACAATTCAATGACAAAACTTGCCAAATTAAAGTTGTAACACAAGCTAATAAGCAGTAAAACTGCGCCCGTTAGATTGATTAGGTTATACGCCAAACTTTTCGGGGTTAACTTTTCCAGTTGTAGCATAAAAAATGCACCAACCACTAAAAAAGTTCCCGACATTCCAATGATATCGAATAAAATATCGATCATGATAAACTCCAAGCTATATACTCGTATCTCTTCAAAATGCAGTTTCAGAGCTAAGCTAGGAAATCAGATCAAGGCACAATATGAAGGTAATGGTTATCCCCTTATCAAATATTGCAACGCCGAACTGGTTTTCTAGCTTACCTCCCTTCGGGCAAGGCGATAAAGGGTCATCTCCGTCGTTATTGATTTCAACAATAGAATAACTATTTTTTTCAATCAATGCCTCGGTGCTAACCCTTTCTCGACTTGCTGAAATCTGTACTTTGAAGAGAAACGAGTATAAGAGGTGATCCAAAATGCTGGCCCTGTCCGTGGGTAGGATCGTTTTCGTCCGTGAAACAGCTTGTCGTTTACCGTAAACAACGCAACTTAGTAATTATCGATGGTTATTTAGGTAATTTCGCTGCTATTGTATGCAGGCTTTTTAAAAAGGTAAAGCTTTACCGTATTACTTTACCGATAGCCAAATTCGCTATTACAATAAAAAGCACTTTTTAAAGCTTGTTTGCATATCAATTATAAAAATATAAAAGGGATAGATTTAATGAAGCGATTACGTATGGTTAGTTTGGCGGTAACGTTACTATTTTTATTCGTTAGTCGTGTTGCGGTTTCGCATGATAACCATACTAGTAGTGCTACCTATTTGGGGAATGCCGCTATTTTAGTACAAGATGAGAGTACTAAACTGTTATTTGACCCATTCTTTCATAAAGACTTTAGTGTTTATCAATTAGTACCGGAAGACATTCGCCAAGCGATTTTTCAAGGAACCCCGCCTTATAACAATATTAACTTTGTTTTTATTAGCCATGCTCATGATGACCATTTCTCAGCCATCGACTTGCTCAATTATTTAAAACGTCATTCTAAAGTGCAGCTTGTAGCGCCAAAACAAGCGATTGATCAGCTAATGGCATTAAGCGAATTTAGCGATAATGGTAAAAGCTTAATGCCACGTTTACACGCTGTGCCGTTGGGTTATGGTGATATGGCTTGGTCGAAAAAAATTAACAACACTCATGTATCAGCCGTACGCATTCCTCATGCCGGTTGGCCAAGTCGAGCGGAAGTTGAAAACCTTGTTTTTCGAGTAACGCTTAATGATGGCGCAACAGTTATGCACATGGGCGACGCCGACCCTGACGATGAGCATTATTTGCCGTATAAATTACATTGGCAAAAACAAATTACTGATACTGCCTTCCCACCGTACTGGTTTTTCTTTTCGGCAGAGGGACGCGACATTCTTGATGACATTATTAATGCCAAACAACATATTGGTGTGCATGTACCTGTTGACGTACCAAAGCGCCTAATTGGCTCCAATAAGTTATTTTTCTCTAAACCAGGTCAAGTAGCTGAAATTCACAAGCATTGAGATCAGTTATTTTATTGAACTGGTCGTATTTACTTGTTTACCTTTATGTTTATCAGCGGTTAGTTGCTCTACCCAATGAGCTAGCAATATGGTTAAAAAATTAAATAACATAATTCCTAGTATATCAGCAATTAAATCGACGCCATCTAAGGTTCTATTTGGGATAAAGTGTTGACTGAGTTCTTCAATGAGCACAAACAAAAAAACTAACACTGTGCCTGTATATATTGTCACGTTAGAAATTGGCACGTTAGAAAAATTAACGCGCCTAAATTTTAATAACAAATTTGCTGCCAATGTTAAGTAACCAAATAAACAAAAGTGACCTAATTTATCGCCATAAGGAATGCGGGCTACTAAATCAAAAAATATGCCGTTGTTGATTAGCGATGAGCTAATCGTTATTCATCGTCCATTTTCATCGCTTCAATATTAATAATGGTTGAACGATTTAAGGTTATTTTAAAGCGCTGTATTTGTTGATGATGTGCTTTGTCTGTTTGCATCAATACCACATTAATTTGATAGCGTCGTTCCACCGCTTGTTTAGTTATTTTAGTGCCCTCAAGCGAGTACAAACGGCCTTCACCTTTTTTCAAGAAGCGAATAAAGGGCGTTAAGTTAAAGAAAATACGCTGCTGTATTTCGTCATAACCAGGTAAAAATGTTTTTGCGTATACTTTAGTATCGCTGCGAAAATGGAGTAGCTGTGCTGCCTGTTTATTTTGTTGGCGACGGGTTTGAAATAGTTTGTCGACTTCCTTTGGTAAGTCTTTATTACGAATATATTCAAGCCAAATGGTTTGACTAGCAATACGACTTTTATTAACGCTATTAGTAAAAATATTTCGCCACTTGGGTAAACCTCGTTGAATACCGCGCCATATTATTCGAGTAATATCATCTTTAAATATCTCCCTTAAGCCATAAATTACCCCTAACATGCCAACAAGCGCTATGGTGACTTCGGTAAAGTTTGCCCGGGCGTTTAACACCAACATCATAACAAAGGCCATGATAATTGCGGTGACGGTACCACGAACTAATCGTTTCAAATTAGTATTTAGGTTTTTAACCTCTTTTTGAAATACCACCCCGTATTCAACCAAGCGTTGTAACAAACGCATTTTATTGGTGATGCGGTTTGGATCCGCTAAGGTTGTTTGAGAATTATATTGGTTAGTTTCTCGGTATTCATTTTCACTTTTACATAAAGCAAATAAGAAGTTTCGTTCGGCAGTAAAATCACTACTTTTAGGCCCTCGTGATAATATCTTTAAAAATGATTGTTCAACATGCCAACTTAAGTAGTTATCGGCATTTTCAAAAAAGGGACTTAGCTTTTTATCTGGTGGCGTGTAGCGTCTTAATTTTTTTAATAACCCTGTAATTTGTTCTGCTACTACAATCGCTTGCGGGTAGAAGTCTTCACTTTCTTTAAGCTTGATGGTTTGCTTAATATCGGTGTCTAGAGCGATACGAATTTGGTAAGAAAATAAATTTAAATTTAGCCGGTAATCGGTTATCTCGCCTTTGGTTTGGCTGATAAAACGACTGCGTACTAAGGGCAAGTGCAATTGGTCAGAATAGTAAGCACTATGACTTTTTATGCTACTGTGAAAGTATTGTTCTTCAGAAAGTGTTCTAGGGCTAATGCCCATTTCAACAGGCAGAGAGAAATATAAATCGAGTCTTTGGTAGTCACTAGGTAATAACTGGTAACTGACTTTTAGGGAAAGGTTTTCGTCTTGAATGAGTTTAGTATTATTCACTTATAGTTTGTACTCCTTATTGTGTTGTTTTTATAAATCCTAAATTGATTAAAAGACTGAATAAAAAGTCATGACTAATACAAATTTATCAGTTTAGAACTTATAGATTGTATTATACGCTATTTGTCTGATAGTTTTTAGATGAATTTAATCTGACTTAATTCGGTCTAAACTAATGATTAGTAAACTTTGTTTCATTAGACGTTTAAGATAATTTAGGTGTCGAATTGTTTAGCAAATTACAACGTTCAGAGGTAAGTAATATGAAAATGGTTTACACAAATGAAAATCACTTTTTAGCCAATAATGCCAAAAACATTATTGAATCTGTCGGTATTGTTACTTTCCTGAAAAATGAATTTGCACAAGGGGCGGTTGGTGAAGTTGCTGCTTTTGATTGTTGGCCAGAAGTTTGGGTTGTTGATGATAGTGATTTTGAACGGGCAAAAGCAGCAATTGCTGAGTCTGATAAATCACGTAGCATGCATGATTGGATTTGTAATCATTGTTTGGAAAAAAATGATGCCTCATTTGAAATATGCTGGCAGTGCAATGAAGATGCTGAATAAGCTCCAAGCAACGCGAAACAATAGATAAATGGCTAAAAAACGTATGTGTGGTATGCATTTGATATGCAATTAATTATTAATTTAGTCAAAAGAGATCAGCTCAGGTTAAGAGCGCTTGAGTGTGTAAGACAGCTGAATTTACCGCAGTGTTATATTGCCGCTGGCTTTGTTCGAAATTTAGTTTGGGATCACATACATCAATATCAGCAAACAACAGCATTAACTGATGTTGATGTTATTTATTTTGATCGCAATGAAGAGCAGCAAAGTCGCTACTTCACAATTGAGCAAGAACTACGACAAAAAATGCCAGAGTTAAATTGGCAAGTTCGCAACCAAGCATATATGCACCAACGAAATGGCGATATTCCCTACACGAGTACGCTTGACGCTATGAGTTTTTGGCCAGAAAAAGAAACCGCTGTCGCAATTCGCTTAATATCAGTCAATACGTTTGATTGTATTTCTGCCTTTGGTTTTGATTCTTTACTCAACCTACAGATAACACATAATACAAAGCGGCAATTGGAAGTGTTTGAAAAACGTATAGAAAGTAAAAACTGGCTTATACTATGGCCTAAACTGTCGATAGCTAGTGGGGTCATGGATTGATTTTGTATGCTAATTTTTGTGTTTGATTGAGTTAATATTCCCCCTGAAATGAATACTTCTGTTTAATAATAATGTAGACTATTAATCAAGCAATAAAACAATTGTACAACAACGGAATGTAGAACAATGATGTTTTTAATGAGGAGCTTTTTTTCTCCACCCGCCCAAATATTACTCTTACTGTTAGCGATAGTGCCGGCGTATTCTTATGCGAACGAGCCACTTGAAAACTATAAACAATTAAAAAAATTACAGCATCTAAATGTAGAAAGTAGTCGTGATTTTATCAATCAATTAGCCATTAAAGTAAAAAGTGATGAATATCATCTTTTACAAGCGCCTATTTATGCCTATATAGCTAAGTTAAAAGCCAATGACGGCAATTGGCTTGAAGGTAAGCATTACCTCGAACAAGCAATTTCGACACTTTCAGATGTTGAAAATGATGACTTACTTATTGATGCACTTGAAAATATTAGTTGGATATTTTTTATTAGAGGCAATTATAATGAAGCGATTTTCTATGTACAAAAAATGGCAGATCATGCCTATGAAACTGCAAATCAACGTGGGCAAATTGTCGCTTTAAATAGGTTAGCGTTGAGTTATATTGAATTAGAATTGTATGAATTAGCATTAGAGCCATTAGAATTAGCCTTAGAGCTTGCTCGAGAAACAAAAAACTATGACAGTGAGTTTTTAGCAACATTATATTTAATTAACGCACGAATCGCTCTTCCCAACGTAAACCCGCAAGACACCTTAGCATTAATGCTTATAGCTGAACGTATTCCTTCAAAGTTTAATATTGATGATGGTTACTTACCTCGTTTAAAGGGAGTGGTTTATCAACAGCTAGGTGATTTTGAAGCTGCTGAGCAGTGGCTTAATTTTGCCAAAGAAAAAGCAGAATTGAATCATGATGTACGTTTATTGCAAATGGTCACTCAAAGCCAATCAGAGTTTTATTTGGCAACTAATGAGCCTTGGTATGCGCTTGACTCTGCGATTATAAGTTTAAACTTTAATAACCAACTGCAGCACTCAAACGGCATTGCTGAAATTGATTATCTACTCAGCAAAATTTATCAGCGTTTGGGAGATGATAAAAACTCATTGAAATATTTACGTTCATACGCGGATTTTCAGCAAACTGCCAGTAACAAGAACAGTGTGAGTTTAATTACCACTATGGATAAGCGCATAGAAAACATTAAACGCCAGCAAAAACTTGTTGAATTAGAAAACTCTCTACTCACCAGTAAAATACTGACGCAAGACAGTGACAATAAGCAGCAATTTTTTATTTTTACCATTTTGGCATTGGCACTAATATGCAGCTTTTTTATCATTATATTTATTGTTCATCATCGAATGCTAAAAGCACGCATAGTGTTATCGATGAAGGATGAATTAACCGGCGTGTTTTGTCGTAGCTATTTAAAAAACTACTTGCCAGTTGTGCAATCACGCTTTGAAAGAGAGCCGAATAGCGAGTTAACATTAGGCGCACTAATTATTGATTGTGACGACTTTAAATTTATCAATGATACCTTTGGTCATGCAGGTGGTGACAAAGCATTAAAAGCGATTGTAGATACAATAAAAGATCATATCAGGGAGAGTGATTTACTGTTGCGTTGGGGCGGTGATGAATTTGTTCTGATTTGTGAATCAATAAGCCAAGGACAAATGCGAGATCTGGCAAAACGGATAACCCAAGGTATTAGCGACATGCTAATAGAATATGACAATGCAACACTTACGGTAACTGTTTCTGCAGGCTATGCCTTGCATAATAAGGCTGATGACTTTGACTTTGATGGCTTAATAAAAGCCGCCGATGAATTTTTATTGGTAACTAAAAAGTTGGGCAAAAATAGTTGTTTAGGCGATAACTTTGGCGGTTTAATTAATAAAGAACTCTCTAATAACTTTTGCTAAATATCTGTGTGTTTGATGGGTTGTTAATAAATAATAGCAATAACTTAACCGTATTATACTTACAATTGTTAGCCATAAAATAAATATGATAACGAAGCAGATATACGCTTATCAGAGATAAAATAGAGGGAAGGCAAATATTACAATGAGCCTTTCCCCAATATATTTACTCTAACTGCTAGCTATATACTTTACTTCTTGTCGATATTTTCAGGTTCAGGTTCAGTTTCTTGTCGAGAAATATTTATCATAAACTATTAAATAGCGACAATGCGATTGCGCACATGATCAAACCAACAATAATATCGATACTACGTTTAACCTTTTCCTGACTAAGCCATGGCGACAGCTTTGCTGCTGCTCCCGCCAAACTATAAAACCAAAGTATCGAAGCCAGCATAGTTCCTACGGCAAAGGCTATTTTTTCATTACCCTGAAACTGACCACCGACACTACCTAGGATCACTACGGTATCAAGATACACATGCGGATTGAGTAAAGTTACAGCTAAGGTTGAAGCGACAACTAGCCAAGGGCGTTTTTTACTTTTAGTGCCAGAAAGCTGTTGTTGTTCGTAACCATTTAGCCATGCTTGGCGAAATGACAAGGCTGCATAAGTTAATAAAAAAATGATGCCGCCCCAGGAAATAACAGTGACTAACGTTGGTGATGAGGCAATAAGTTTAGCACCGCCAAATACACCTAACGCAATAAGGGCAACATCACAAAACATACAAATAGTTGCTGCTAAAAAGTGATGATTCTTTTTAATTCCGTGATTCAGAATATGTGAGTTTTGCGCGCCAATAGGCAAAATCATACTGGCGCCAAGGAATATGCCTTGAAATAATGGCGAAAACATTTGTTCTCCTAGATACCCGTATTCATTCAAATTGAGTTTTTTATCCGTTTAAAAAGCTCATTTACTTCGTTGCATTCAATCGTAATAGCCAGCTATTGCTCAATCATGCGCTTTGTAAATAAAATTTTTAATCATGCTAAAAATTGCCCACTTCCAATGGCTACGGGTATAAATAATATTGTGCTGAGTTGTTAGGGGCAATTTAACTAATTATCAAAGATAAATATAATTAATGATTTTTATCTTTGATTAGTTTTGCTAATGTTGATACTTGTTTTTAGATTGAACAAACAGATTGAGTAAAGCCCAATGTTAGATTACAAATTACTGCATGCCTTTAGTGTTGTCGTTGATGAGCAAAATTTTGCTAAAGCTGCCTCGGTTTTATCTATAACGCAATCTGCTGTGTCGCAGCGAATAAAAACTTTAGAACAAACACTAGGGCAACCGGTATTAGTACGTGCACAGCCATTAGTCGCAACCAATATTGGTAAAAAATTATTGGCGCATTACCAACAAGTTAAGCAACTAGAGCAAGATATAATCCCTGATATTTCTGCCAATAGTAAAACCGAAACTATTACGGCGAACATTGCCAGTAATGCTGACAGCTTGGCAACATGGCTGATTGCCGCCATTGGTGATGTTTGTCACCAATACAATGTGGCGGTGAATTTTCGCCTAGCTGATGAAAACAGAACCATAAATTACTTAAAAGATGGTGAGGTTTTTGGTGCTATCAGCACGTATGATCAAGCGCTACCAGGCTGTACGTTGAATAAGCTAGGGGATATGCAGTATATACTTGTTGCAGCACCGAGTTTTGTCGATAGGTACTTCCCTAAAGGTATTAATGAAAATGCTTTAGAAAGTGCGCCAGCAGTTGCTTATGATCAAAAAGATGATATGCATATTAAATATATTGAGCAGACGTTTGGGTTAAAAGGTGGCTCTTATCCTTGTCATACTGTGCGGTCATCGGAGGCTTTTGTTGGTTTTGCATTACAAGGTTTAGCTTATTGCTTGATTCCAAAATTACAAATACAAGCAGAACTTAATGCTGGTGACTTGGTTGATTTAATGCCAGAAAACTCAATTACCCGAACGCTTTATTGGCATCATTGGGTATTACTTAAAGGGGTTTTTAAAGCGTTATCAAAGGCAATAATTCATCGTGCGGAGCATGCTCTAAATAATCAATAATCAATAATCAATAATCAATAATCAATAATCAATAATTTAATGGCAGTGCTAGTATTGCAGCAACATATCATTAACACCGAATATACAACCTTGTTCAACTAGGAGAATAATGTGAGTAACGTAGTCGTTAGAAAGGCAACACCTGCAGATATTAGTATTTTATATAAATTTATTATCGACCTTGCCATTTATGAAAAAGCCGAACACGAAGTATTGGCAACGGAAGAAACCCTTGGCAAAACAATTTTTGCTGATGATAGCCATGTTTATGCGCTTATCTGTGAATTAGATGGCGTACCAATTGGCTCGGCTATTTACTTCTTTAATTACTCGACTTGGTTGGCTAAATCAGGACTTTATTTAGAAGACTTATACGTTATGCCTGAATATAGAGGTAAAGGGGCAGGTGTTAAGCTTTTAAAAACAATGGCTGCTATCGCTAAAGAAAAAGACTGTGCAAGGTTTGAATGGAGCTGCTTAGATTGGAATACGCCGTCAAGGGAGTTTTATCATTCTTTAGGTGCCGTGTCGCAAGACGAGTGGGTTGGTTATCGTATGGCGGGGAAAACGCTTAGTGATTTTGCATCTGATCTGACTGAATAATACTTATTTCTTTACTTGGCTTATCTGCAAACGCCATCATCGCGTTTGCGACTTTTCTTGCTTCAATTACTTGGTACTTTTTCGGGATAATTAGCGCAAATAATTTCATGAAAATAGTGCCTATATACTCAGCCACTCTAAACTCTTTACGGTTTCCAACTAGCATGGATGGCTGAAAAATTCCCAAGTGCTGGTAACCGATATCGGCTAAATTGGCTTCAACTTTTCCCTTAACTTGATTGTAGAAGACAGCAGAGTGCTTATTTGCGCCAATAGCAGAAACAATGGCGAACAAGCTAGCACCTCGGTGATGGAAATGCTCAGCAATGGTCAATGGATAATTGTGATCAACTTGGTAAAACGCTTCTTTAGAACCCGCTTTTTTAATAGTGGTGCCTAAGGTGCAGTAGATGTGATCGACCGGGCATAAATCAGATAATTCTTGTGTCAGGTTTTCAAAGTTAACCTGACATTGCTCTAGTTTATGATGTTCTAGGGATAAGGGCTGACGAACTAAGGCTATAACCTTATTATAACGTGATGAAGCCAAAAGTAGCGCGAGTAGTTGTTCTCCAATCAAGCCGCTGGCACCAACAATTAATGCTGTTTGAGTGTCTAACTCTTCTTGGATGTTTTTTATCATTTAACTTCTGATAGCCAAAATTTTTTGACTTATTTATTTCAAATTAAGAATAGGGCAATACTTATAGTATAGAAACTGAACCGTTTATTGAATCATAAACAAAGCCAAAGTCAGATTTTGCCGTTAACTTATACGAACAAGTTTCACTACCTTCATATTTAACGATAAACTCAGCTGAATCGTCAACTGCGGCATTACTATCACCACTTTCAATTAGTGCTTGCCATAAAGAAAGACAGTCGTCGTTATTGTTGGCGCTAATGATGGTGTCACTACCTGCGTAACTTTGAGCAGGAAAACCGTGTGGGTTAATGTCAATTTGCCCTGAAGTGTCGGTTCCGTATAGTTGAATATTATCGCGTTTACTAAAATCATTAGGCGAACCTAAAGCTCGCCATTTCATGTTTGCCAATTTCACGCCATCACGAAGTGCGCCAGCATTTGCTGATACTTTTGCGTGCAATGCGTCATCAGCTAAATTAATAAATTTAGGTAATGCTGTTGCGGCTAATATGCCAAGAAGCACAATAACAACCACTAATTCGATTAAAGTAAAACCCTGATTTTTATTCATTTAAAATTGTTTTATTAAATATTTTGTTTAATGTAAAACAAGCCAGAAGATATGGCAATTAAAGTTAAATCTAGCCAATCTTTAATGCTAACTATTACGTCAATCGTTTAGCTGCTAAATCTGCTTAAGCGTATATCTTATTAGCCCAACGCGTTAGCCCAGCAGTAACACTACCGAAATGATCGCCGATAACAATTGGTGTTTGTTTAAATTGCTGTTGTAAAAATTCATTAATAATTGGCGACTTTGCTGTACCACCAGTAACGAAAACAACATCAGGCTGAGTATTTGCCTGTTCTATCGCATCTCTCATTAAATTTGCAATACTTGTTAACTCACGCTGACAAGCTGTAGAGAAGTTATCTCTGCTCAGGGTAATTGATAACTTATCTGCAATATCTTCTAGTGAAATATCGTGTTTAATATCATTCGTTAAGGCTATTTTGGTTTGTTCAGCGGCATTAACTACTTTATAACTTAATTTTTGCTGTTGAACTGTTAATAAACGTCTGATTAATTCAGGTTGTTCAGCATCACGGATAAGTTGTTCTAAGTATCTGCCGTTGGTCGCACTATAAAATTCGGTTTGTTCGCTAATGTTATTAATAGCAACGGCTTGCCAAAAGCTATTTGAAGGCATAGGTTTGCCAGTTTTTAAGTTAGAGTCTAATCCAAAGCTTGGCATAATACCTTTTAAGGCAAGGGCGATATCAAAATCGTTTCCGCCAACACGTTCACCGCTATGGCTTAATAAATCATGTTCTCGGTTTGTATGAACGGCTTGTTTAGGCCCCATTAGCAACATAGAGCAATCGGTAGTACCACCGCCAATATCGACCACTAACACTTTTGTTTCTTTATCAAGTGATGCTTCAAACTCAAAACCTGCAGCAACTGGCTCAAATTGAAATTCAATATCTTTAAATCCGACACGCTTAGCTGCGTTGGTTAATACTTGAATTGCTTGACTGTTACTTTCTTCACCTCGAAGACCTTGAAAGTTAATTGGGCGACCAATAACGGTTTGAGTAACGCTTCTACCAAGTTTTTCTTCGGTAAGGTTTTTTATATTGCTCATCATAGCGGCAACAATATCTTCAAATAATTCAATTTGCTGAGGCATTAATCCGCTGGCACCTAAAAATGATTTAGGTGACTTGATATAATAGCCTTCGTCTGGCTCTTCTAGGTAATCATTTAACGCTTGTTGTCCAAATGATAATTCTGTTGGGTAACCGTCTAATGTTAACTCTCGTAATGCATTTCGTCCTTTTTGTAGTTGCCATTGACGTTGTTGTTGAAAGTTTTTTTGCTCTTCCAAGGTCAAGTGGTTGTGCAACCAGTTTGAGATGATATCTCGACTAGGCGCATACAAGGTGGAAGATATATAACGGCCATGATCGCCCAGTGATAAAAGCTCAGGAGTGTTGTTTTGCATAACGCCGACAGCACAGTTAGAAGTGCCATAGTCAAATCCGATCATGTTTAGGTCCGATGTAAAAAAGGTCGCGTAGAATACTGAGATATTTGGTACTAGGCAAGTGCTTTTATATGATTCGATGTAATAGATTTATTATCCGATTATATTTCCACCTAATGACATTAGTAAGACAATAAAAATAATTAATTTATTCCAATAGGGAAACATAATGCGCTTTTCATTTAAAAATATAACGTCAATAGTATCGTTACCGATATTGCTTTCATTAAGCTTTGCCAGTGTGAACTCTTTTGCTGCGGAAACTATTGAAAGCTACGCTGAAAAAACCAAGAAAAGCATGGAAAAGATGCAGAAAAAAAGAACCACTTGGACAGCCGAAGATAAAGCGATAATGAAAGCTGCGAGTGATAAATTGGCTAACGATTTACCAAATCCAGGGTTAAAAGCGGGCAATAAAGCACCGAATTTTGCATTGAAAAATGCTTTCGGGAAAACGATAGAATTAAGCAAAGAGCTTGCAAAAGGCCCTATAGTGTTGGTTTTTTACCGTGGCGCTTGGTGTCCATATTGTAACTTACACTTACATGCTTTAAAGAAAAGCTTACCTGAGTTTGAAAAATATGGCGCGCAGGTAATTGCTATATCACCACAATCTCCTGACAAATCAGCAGAGCAAGTTAAAAAAGACGGTTTCCCGTTTGAAGTCTTAAGCGATAGCACGTCAAAAGTGATGAAAGACTACAAACTTTATTTTGAGTTGCCAAGTGACTTAATGACAGTTTACAAAGAGCATGGTTTAGACATTGAAGAGTTTAACGGTGAAGGTCGTAATGGTTTACCAACACCGGGTGCTTTTATTATTGATACCAATGGTGTTATTCGCACTATGCAGGCTGAAGTCGATTATAAGTCTCGTATGGCACCGGAAGATATTTTGAAGGCATTAGCGCAATTGTAAATTGCACTAATTAGCCAGTATTACGCTGAAATAATAAATAGTGCCGATAGAGCTATCACCACTATTTATTAGCGTTAATCGTTCATCCAGTCTTGGTATTCGTCTTGAAATAACTGTTGAATTTCTTCAATATCTGCTCGGCTGTGATCTAAGGCGTGAACAAATTCAAATTCAATTTTGTTTGCCGACATTTTATAAAGCTCGTCAAATGCTTGATCATTACTCCAAGCTTTTTTATAAGGGCGAACGCTGGTGAGGGCATCAAAGATGTCAGCGACAGCAACTATTTTTGCTTCAATCGGAATATCTTTTCCTGTTAATCCCATTGGGTAGCCACCACCGTCTATTTGTTCATGATGGCAGAAGATAATGTTTTTCAGCACATGGATAAACGGAATATTTTGTAACTTATAGATATTGACGAGTTTTTCGATTAAATCTTTACCCTGCGTAGTATGCTGCTTCATTTGCTCGAACTCATCAGCCGCCAACCTGCCGGGCTTAAGCAATATTGCATCAGGCACCATAAGCTTGCCTAAATCATGTAATGGCGCATACAAAAATAGATGTTCAATAAATTCATCACACAAGTTATGTTTTTGTGCAACTTTTCTAGCAATAAGCAACGAATAATAAGCCATACGTTTTAAGTGCTCACCGGTTTCAGGATCACGATATTGGCTTATGAGTTTCATCGACTCTATTGTCGATTTAAGCATATTTATATCACTTAAATCTTGATGTAAAACCAAAGAAACCATAACGGAAATATGACGTAATATTTCAATTAACTCAGCAGACAGTGCGTTCTTCTTATATGAATTAATAAAGAAAAAACCTAGCAGGTTATCGCCATAAAATAAGGGCATAGTGAAGCTTGATTGATATCCAGCCATTTCTACCTGAGCGCTATGAGTTTTTTTGTTGTTAGAAAATACTGACATGTCGTTGATAACACGTGCGGTTTTTCCTTGAGCTATTTCCATCAATGATTGGCATTGAGAAAAGTTGACTTCGTAGTTTGAAAACTTGCTACATTGATGTTCATCTAAGACGTAAGTTTGCAAAGTATTTCGCTCTTCGTGATACAAGACGATGGAAATACGATCAATAATTTGATATTTCAAATTCAGCTGTTGGCGAATGTGTTTAACTTTATCAGCGATTGCTGTGCGTTTGTTTAAAAATGCATAGTCTTGGGCTGTATTCAAGACGATTCCTCTAAAGTTGGCACACAATTGATGTTGAGTTTTAAATTACGTTTAGCGTGCCGATAGCATCATAAAAGTGGTGAGTTTTTCAAGCTACCACAGGTTATTTCCATTATATTATTGTGGTTAAGTTTGTATAGATATGACTAAAGCAAACAATGATCTAGATCACGAGTTTTTGCCTTGTAATTGTACGAGTGTGCTACATTTGTTGCGACAAGGTTATTGGCTTGTTTGTGTTACGTTAAGCATGGAGGTATCAAAAGTATCTAGAAGAATTATTAAGGAAATAACTCGTTAATAGTTTAGTCATTGAGTTTTAAAAAACAGAAACAATAATGCTTTGAAAAACATAACTAATTTTAAATTTGTTTTTCAGGGACTTGAAGTAAATCAGGTAAATAAGCCATTGGATAACGGTCGATTTACCTGATTAAATGGGCTAGTGATAAAAGTCATTATCCTGATGGCATGGCCAATATTGTTTTAATATCGATAGTTTCTTTGTATCGAACAAAAGTGGTTTCACACTTCATTCTAGCCAGAACAGCCATACGGTCTGATAGCTCATTACCTTCAATATTAGCGTGACCTTTAACATGGCTAATAATCAAGTTTGCTTTTAGCGCCTGATAAAGTGAAAAGCACTGCTTGATCACTTCAAGGTTTTTAATTTCTTCACCCTTACCGCGTGTCCAGCCTTTTGCTTGCCAGCCTTTTGCCCACTTGGTTACACAATCAATAGAGTATTTAGAGTCAGATAAAACCTGTACTGTTTTACCTTGATCAATATGCATTTTGGCGTATTTAAAGGCCGCTAATAAACCATTAAGCTCGGCAGTATTATTGGTACCCATAGGTTGATACAAGCCATACCAAAGTTCAATTAACTGTTGCTGTTGATAAACGGCCATACCGGTGCCTGATTTTCCCGGATTAGGTGAACAGGCACCATCGCAATATATATTAAAATCGGCCTCTTTCTTTGCTGCTGATGGAGCACTGCTTGCTTTAACACTTCCAACCTTAGTGTTTGCGGTTTTAGTATAAGTTGCTGAGCCTGCAGACTTCGAGCTACTTTCTTTACCCATAGAGCGTTTGGTTAGTGCTTTAGTGTAGGTTGATTGAAAAGCGAGTTCAGCGTCTGCTTTTGATGGAAAACCCATAAATTGTGCATCGGGTCTTCCTTGCGTGTGACTTTTAACATCGTCCCAACGTTCAAAAACACCTGTTTTTGCGCCTTTCCATACTACGTAATACTTTTTACTCATAAATTGTTAACCGTAACTCTATTGTTTGTTTATTTTTAATTGCTGTTACTTCACTTGCTTACTATTTTTTACCGACCAAATAACCAACAGGATACCGGCAATAAAAAACGGAATACTTAGCATTTGTCCGGCCGTCAAAGCGATATCAGCAGCATAAGCAGCTTGTTTTTCTTTTAACATTTCAATAAGAAAACGAGCAGTAAAGATTAAGATAAGAAATACACCTAAAATTGAACCTTGTGGCGTTTGTGCTTTCTTTTTCTTATAAAAAACCATTAAAACAAAGAATATGGTTAAATATGCAATGGCTTCATAAAGTTGAGAAGGGTGGCGAGCAACATTATCGATACGAGAAAAAATAACCGCCCAAGGTACATTGCTTGGAGTTCCTAAAATTTCTGAATTGACAAAATTGGCACTACGAACAAAAAAGCCAAATAACGCGGTACATATAGCTAGTCTGTCGAGCAGCCACATAAAATTCATGTTATTTTTCTTACTGTAAATACCTGCAACGATTATTGCCCCTAAGCCGCCACCATGGCTGGCAAGTCCACCTTCCCAAATTGCTAAAATTTTCATTGGGTTGGCAAAGTAATAACTAGGGTCGTAAAAGAAACAATGACCTAAGCGGGCACCAACAATAACGCCAATCACTATGTATACGAGTAAATTATCAAGCGCGGCTAAATCTTGTTTTTCGGCTTGAAATATCCATTTCATGACCTGTAAACCTGATAAAATTGCAGTTGCGAATAGTACACCATACCAATGAATGGTAAGTGGCCCTACGGAGAAAAATACCGGATTGAGATCCCAAACTAAATGTTGCAAAGAATAACCCTTATCATGTGTACGTTAAATGCTATTGATGTCGAATATCGACTTGATTTTCGACATTCTATCAAGCTACTTGTTGCTGTGGTGAATTAATTTGTGCCAAATCATTAATGAATGCTTCAGGCTGTTCAACGTTGATTAAAACCTGTTCAAAGGACTCAACAAACGCGCCCATCATGCCCCAATATTTGATTGGCTGCTTGAAAATAATTTTTATATTATGTTGCTTAGCACGACCTATTTTTAATAAGTCATCTGTTTTTATTTCACTGTTTTCATCTTCAGAAAGGTCATTTAATGCAACTGATTCAATATCAGCTAGCGGCACGGGCATAAAGTTAAAAATAGAATTGTTAATAATCAATTTTTCGTCTTGCACATATATTGAGTAATGGCGTGACAAACGGTAGTTTGCGGTCATTAAAATAAAACCATATAGAATAAAAGTTGCTGCCATGATGGCTGCGATTTCACTCCAGTCGACTAATAATTTATAGCTTATGGTTGCTGCAATGATTAGCCCTAAGGTGATAGCGAAAAAATGCCAGGCTTTACCTGACAGTAGGGTAATGGTATTAAGTGATTTGATATGGCGTTTTGATAAGCGAGGAATAGCGTAATACCAACTGGCGGGCTCGGTGGCAAAGGTTAGCGCTAAGCCTTGTTTCTTATCGTCATCATATTTTTCTATCGCGCCAATACGTGGATCTCCTGATAAATTACGCGCTTGCCAAAGTCCTTTGACAATAATAAACATGAGATAAAATTCTATGATAAGTAATACGGCAATAATTGGGTAACGTAGCCATAAAATAAAGTCGAAATACTGTGCGATGTCTTCAGGGAAACTGTAACGCGCAATAGCGCTAGAAAGGCTCAAAATTATCAATAGCTTCCATGGTTTTTGTTTGCCAGCCTTAATAATAAAAAACCAATAAAGTACGGGTAAAATTGCAAAGTACACTACACTCGCGATGATGACAGGATATAAGCCAAACTCAGTATCAGTAGTTTCAGGGATAAATTCAAAGCCTAGGTAATAGCAGCTTATCGCGATGAGTAGAAACAGTAGACGGTATTTAACAGACGTTCTCACAAGCATTCCTTTTGTAATCGTTCTTATTAGATACCCAAACCACTTGAAAATGCAGGATTCAGCAAGTCGAAAAAGGGTTAGCACCAAGACATTGATTGAAAGGAATGGTTGTTCCATTGTCGAAATCAATAACGCCGGAGATGACCCTTTATCGCCTTGCCCTGCGGGAGCTAAGCTAGAAAAACAGTGCAGCGTTGCAGCACTTGATAAGGGAATAACCATTATCTGCGTGCCGTGCCTTGCTCTGATTTCCTAGCTTAACTCTGAAACTGCATTTTCAAGTGGCTTGGGTATAAGTGCAGTTTTTCTCTGCTGAGAGAGTATAAGATAGTTTTAATCGTGCTTGAAGTGGAATTTTAGACAAGAAAAATAGGAAGTAAAAAAAGGGAGTTATCAATGTAAAAAACCACGCGGGGTTGCGTGGTTTTATCTGGAAAATGTCGCTTATCGCTTATTAATCAAGCGCTTTAAATCGAATTGCAGCGCCGCCACTTGTTGCTAACGGTAAGGTTATACTGTCGTTTGATTTAACAGCTCTATTTTCGATAATTATATCATAAGGATTATTAACCCACTCAGCCTTTTTACCATCGCGATAAATTTGCGCTTGGTAGCGTTTCCCTTGCTCTAAAAAGTCTAGTTTTAATGTTATTTCGCGGGAATTTTCATCGGTTAGGGCACCAACAAACCAGTCATTTCCGTTGCGTTCTTGTCTCGCAAATGCAACATAGTCACCAACTTCTCCGGCAATCGCGATACTTTCATACCAGTCGGTAGGAACATCCTTAATAAATTGAAATGCTGGCATATTGGCTTGATAATTTTTGGGTAAATCGGCCGCCATTTGAATTGGGCTGTAAAGCACAACATATAGAGCAAGCTGCTTAGCTAATGTGGTTTGTGGTCGGTTAGTGTCACTGCCTAAACCATTAAAGCTCATATCAAAAATACCTGGCGTAAAATCCATTGGCCCAGCTAATAAACGTGTAAAAGGTAATATTGCGGTGTGTTCAGGTGGGTTTGGCGGTGTGCCCCATGCGTTAAATTCTTGGCCTCTGGCACCTTCTCTAGCAATCCAATTAGGATAGGTTCTACGTAACCCTGTCGCTTTTATTGGCTCATGGGTATTAATACTAATTTTATGTTTAGCGGCTTCAGTAACACTGTGTAAGTATTCATTAACCATAAACTGACCATCGTGCCACTCTTTACGCACTATGCCATCTTCGTCGATACGCTTAATATTACCACCATCAGCAACATAGCCCGTTTTTATTTGGCTAACACCATGTTTTTGATAAAGCGCATAAGCATCAGACATTTGATTACGGTAATTGGTAACACTGCCTGACGTTTCATGATGACCAATTAACCGTACACCTTTTTTAGCGCCATATTGACTGATTTTTTCAATATCAAAATCATCATAAGGTTTCGTGAAATTAAAAACATCACCATTGCTGAACCATGCGCCATCCCAGCCTTTATTCCAACCTTCAACTAGTACACCTGAAAAACCATGCTCAGCAGCAAAGTCCATGTAACGCATAGTTTCACTAGTGGTAGCGCCATGCTTATCTCCACTACCCCAAGTATTGGTTTCAATATGCATTCCCCACCAAATACCGACATATTTACCCGGCTCAACCCAAGAAACGTCACCCAGTTTATTTGGCTCATTAAGGTTTAAGATTAGGTTTGAATTTAATAATCCGACCGCATCTTTACTGATTTGAATGGTGCGCCATGGTGATTTAAAGTTTGCGGTAGTTTTTACTAAACTACCGTCTGACCAAGGTGTTAAGTCAGCTTTTAATGTACCAGGGCGTTTTTGGTTAAGCGTCATTGCGGCATAATCAACAAGCGCAGCTTCGTGAATACTTATATGCGTGCCAGACGGTAATTTAAAAGTAAAAGGCGTATGTGCTCTATCAACACTTTCTACATTTGTGGTGTTATAAAGAAACTCATAACGATTCCAACCACGTGCTGGTATCCACCATGCGGTTGATTGCTTTGCATTTTTTAACGAGAACTCGGTTAGTTCGTCTGTGATCTCAACAGTATCATTTAAGCCTTTTTGTTTTGGCACTTCGTAGCGAAAGCCAATACCATCATTAAAAGCACGAAAACGTACTTTATACTCATTAGCGCTATCGCGAGAAGTAGTGAAAGTGATCAGTAATTCGTTGTGCTTATCAGCAACGTTTTTACGTTCGCCCCAAGGCAGTTGCCAGCTACTATCCACCTGGTTATTACTAACTGATGTTATTTTAAAGCCATCACTAAAACCATGTGAATTTTTGAATAACATGCCTAATTTTGAAGGTGTGATAATGGTTTCATCATTAAAATTTACTTGGTAGCTAGGCTGATTATCGTCGTTAACACTAATGGTGATTTTATTATCAGGTGAGCTAACAGTGACCGTTTTTGCAAGAACGTCAACGGAAGAAAATAGGCCAATAAAAAGTATGGGCAGAGGGAATGTGAAATTTTTCATTATTGCTCTTATTGTGAGGTGAGATTGCTTAAGCTTAAAACGACAAGCGTTTTAATTCATTAGGCTGCATACGTATTCACGTACTGGTTAACCATTTGTTACGTGAAAAATATTATTAGCGAAAATTAGCATAAAAATTAAAAGGCCAAACCTACTTAAAATGGTTTGGCTTTTTAAATGGGGGGTATTGTTAAAAGCTTCTGTATAAATAAAATGGGAAATACATGTGATGTTTTGGAAAAAGAATGCTTTACTTAAATAGTAAAAGGAATTTACGTGTAGCTATTATTGCGATGAGTAATTACAAAAGGGTGGTTAGTAAATTGATATATACCAAACACTTTTTTTATTGTTGCTTTAGGATCTATGTCATTAGCTAGTTTTAGTCAGGAGCTAAGAATTATGGAAGGATTTATGCCGGTCGAATTTAATCACAGTACTATTGAAATTGAAAACCCTCCTTTAAGTTGTAAGCTTAATATTATTGCAGAGCAGAATGTTATAGATGGTGTGTTTGTTGATTTTGTTTTGCTAAATCAAAGTGATAGTGATTTATCTGTTTTAACTTGGTATACCCCGTTAGAAGGTTTTTTGTCAAATTTATTCATTGTTACCGACAAATATGGTGAAAAAGTCGCCTATCAAGGGCCTATGGTTAAACGCGCTAAGCCAACATCAATAGACTATCAATTAATTCGAGCAAAGGGCAATGTTGCAACCATGCTTGATTTAAGTTCGGTGTATAGTTTAATTCCAGGCGATTACAATTTACAGTTGAATAAAAAAACGCTGCAAGTAGTAGAAAATGGTATGCCGGCTAGTGTATATCAATGCCAAACGGATACTTTAACGTTTAGTGTGCAGTAAGTTATTTCTAGTTGTTTAAGGCTAAATTTTTACTGTTAAATGAAAAAGCTTATTACAATGTAATAAGCTTTTTGGGTTCAGAGGAAAATTAGCAGTTCTGCTAATAATTACCCGTTAGTATTTATTGGCATTGCTGAATCAAAATACTACCGATATTGAAACCCTTTGCTGGGTTTTCGCTATCTAAAGTCAGTAAGAAACTATATGAGCCAGTAGGTAATATTGCATTATTGTTACTTTGCCCACCGTCGTTATAGGCGACAGGGTAAGTGACACCCACTTCCAGGTTACTATCTAATATGTCATTACTATTGCTTGCTTGTGCCCATAATTGGGTTGTCCAGCTACCATCGTCTGATGCGAGCTTAAATTGCATAGCACCGTCAAAATCAGCGACAGCTTGGTATTGATTATTACCTTTGTAATGTAATCGATATGCTTCCTCAGCATTCCAGCCTGAATGGTCACCGCGAACATACAGTTGACCGCCACCTGTAATATCAAATGGTATTGAGTCTGACGAGTCCGCTAGTGCATCACAATCTACCGTTTCATTTTTACTGACAATAGTTAACTCTGGAGTAGCAGTAGAAGCATTTAGGATAAAACCATAATTACCTGCGGTGGCAATTGTCACTTCAAGGTTGCCACCGTTGTCGCTAATACTGATAGAGCCATTAGCGAAAGTTAGATTGCTATAGCCAAGGTTTACTGCGTCCCATGCGTTATCGGCAATTTTAAACTGATAAGTGCCGGCATCAAGTGTGAAGTTAAGTTCATAAACGCCATTACTATCATAAATAAATTGATCACTAGCACCTAAGCCGTCATTACCCCAGTTATTCATGCTGCCGCGCAGATAAACAGCGACATCACCAAAAGGAGCTGCATCAGGGGCATTTGAGGTTGCATCTGCTGACAACCCTACGCCTTGACTCGCACCTTGTGGCTTAACAAATACTGCTGTGGTAAGTGCTGGTACGGTAAAAGTGCCATTTTCTGCATTAGCGGTAAAGCTTGCTGTTTGTACCGTTGAATCGCTAGAGTTTTGTTGCACATTATGCAATTCGAAACCTGCGGCACTGTTTACAGTTAATGAATGTTGCTCTGAGCTACCATTAATCACCACCACCAAAGCATCATTGTTTGTATCTAGATCTGACAACCCTGTACCATCGTCAATACTCATAACTACAACACCTTGAGTTTGACTTGGCCCTGTATTATGAAAGCCAACACGGTCAATAATGTCTTGCTTAGTTGTTAGTCTAAATAATGGACTTGAACTACGAATACTGATGAATTCTTTAAAAATGTCACTTGAAAAAGCGATGTTTTCAGCACTGACAGATGTTTCACTATTACTAATTAATGTACTTATAGTGCTCCATTTACTTTCATTGTCTTGAGCTAAAGGTAAGCCGATATTCCAGTTGTTGGTGGTTTTGGTGAAATCAACTTTATTGAACCAATCACCAGCGTCATAAGTGTTACGGTCCATTGATTTTGAGCGAATTAAATCACCACCTAATTGTAAAAAAGTGATGCCTTGGCTCATTAACGGCAAAGTGCCTGCGATGTTTTGTATACGAACTCTGTCGGTAATATTGATACTAGAGTCGATACCATATTGCAGTTGATCCCATAAGGTTTCATTATCATGCTTTGAAACATAGTTAATGATATCTGCTGGGTCTTGTGCATAAGAAGGCTTTGAAAAGGTGCTAGCTAACTTGACGATATTGTTTTTATCTTTCAGTTGATAATCTGCAATAGTGCCGGTTAAACCAAGACGAATAATGTCTTGATCATTTAAGCTGCCCGTTGCGCTAAATAAAGAAGCGCTACGAATAATATCGCGTGGACGGTCATTAAAGGTGCCAACTTCGGTGCCTGCCATATTGTTTTGATTGGCTTGAGCATAGCCGCGTTCATCACGTGTCCAGCCTTCGCCATAAAAATAGTTATCGCTATCAATCGTTTGTACTGCTTCGCGTGCCGCTAGAATTGAAGCAGACGAATTATTACTCATGATATCAAAACGGAAGCCGTCAAATTTATAGGCTTGAGTCCAAGTTAACAATGAGTCTTGCATTAATTTATGCATCATTTCGTGCTCAGGTGCAGTATCTTGACAGCAGGTCGATGTTTCAACATCACCTGATATTAGGTCGCGGCGATGATAGTAACCGGGCACCACTTTATCGAGTACTGAATCTTCCCAAAGCCCAGACGAGTTAGTGTGGTTGTAAACAACGTCTAATACCACACGCAAACCCATTTCATGCAGTGCTTGGTTCATTGAGCGCATTTCTTTAATTCGAGTTGCGCCATCTGGGTTTGAGGCGTAGCTACCGTCAGGGGTGGTAAAATGCTCCGGATCATAACCCCAATTAAAATTGTCTAAACCGCGCATCGATTGTGCTAATGCTTGTGCGTCAGTAGATGTCGGGTCATAGCTTGCAAATACATCGGATAACACGGAAGAGTTATCTTCAACACCACATACTGGCGCTGAGCTATTTTTTGCGCATAAATCTGCTACGGTATTATTTAAATTCACTCGACTGGTAATATCTTCACCAATACTGGCAATGTCATTTGCAGGTAGGAATTGGAAATGCGTTAGCCCAGCATCTACTAAAGATTTTAGATGAGTGACAGGTGCTGATGTTTCTTCGGTAAAGGCTAAATATTTTCCACGATTAGCTGGCGTTGTGCTAGTGTCCAATACGCTAAAATCACGAATATGGCCTTCATAAATAATGGCATCTTCTGGGTTTGTTACTGTTGGAATTGCATGGTCGTCCCACCCAGTTGGTTTTAAGTCAGCATCTGTTAAATTAACAAATTGTGAATACTTACCATCTGTTGCTAAAGACACTGAGTAGGGGTCTGTTGCTTCGAGTGTTTCGAATTTTTGGTTTAAAGGGTGATAAACGCTAAGTTCAAAACGATAAAATGCTCTGTCTAAGGCATTGTCACCAGTAAAACTCCAAATGCCTGTTGCACTATCAAAACTCATATCTTCAGTGCTTTGTAGTGCTTTATTTGCATCGTAAATTTTAAGTTTTACTTGCTGTGCAGTTGGCGCCCAAACTTTAGAGGTAATGCTATTAGCGTCATATATAACACCAAGTGCTTGTTCATTGGCGTCATCACTTGTTGAAGTATAAAGGGCATCTAAAATACGTGGTGATTGTACATATGTAGCGGCAAGTACAGCATCATCAGAATCATAAGCAATAGCAAGTAGTTTACCAGTTAACATGCTTTTAGCTTTTGCTACTGAAGCATTGGTTGAGGTAAATGCATTTAATGATTCATATCGAGCAAGGCCTAAGGTTTTAGCTGGGTGCTCTGCGCTCGAGTCGATAAAATATTCTAAGTAATTATCACCAGCAATACCGGATTCTCCATCAAAGGCCAAATCATTGTTATCAGCGCTGTATATTCTAACTTTTGTGGAGTTATCAATAGTATTCCAAAACACTGTATTCTCATCAGCCCAATGTGCAGCAGTATTTTGTATTAGCACTCCTTTTGGAAATAAAGTTGGCTTGGTATATAGCTCAGAAAGTCCAGACAATGACCAAATCATGCGCTCGCCCGTTAAATCAGCTTGATGATCAATGCCACCTAAATCTTTTTCATCACCTTTATGAACAATAAAATTTGCACATGAATCGTAATCTGCTTTTAAGTCAATGACCCAATAGGCGCCATAATTAGGATCAATACCTGCTTGTGCTTGTCCAGTTGCCCAGTCGGTATCACCGTTGGCATAAGCATCACAATCGTTGTTATTCCAAAGGTGAACTATCCAATCAGTATAATTGTTGTCAGGGCGTTGATAAAAAATAACGAGCTCATTATCGGCAGCGGTGACTATTGGCTCAGGTAGTTCGGCATTACTAACAACATTTACCGCTATAGAGTTATTAGCACTGGCATTACTAGGGTCTGATACCGTTAAGTTTGCATTAAACTCACCAGCGCTCTGATAGCTTACAATTGAGCTAGTATTATTCGCACAATCATCAATGGTGATATCAGTAGAACCATCTCCTGTAGTAAGTTTACAGGTTAAAGTATCGCTGTCTGCATCACTTACAGACCAAGCGTAAGTATATTCTAATGAATTACTTGAATTAACTTGCGCGGTAAAAGTGCTGATAATTGGTGCACTATTAGGTGTTGGAGTAGGCGGCGGGGTAGGTGTTGGAGAGTTGCTACTGCCTCCACCACAAGCTGATATTCCAGATGATATTGCTGTAAACAGTATCAGTTTTATTGCAATGCTTTGCATAAATTCAGACCTTTGTTGTTATAGTTATTTGGCCTTTAATGCTATGTTGTCGCTATAAAAATAAACAGTAACTGCATACGTATTCACCATTAATGAATAAATCGAAGGGAGGTTTCTCAAAAAATGAACATAGTCATTCCAATTAAATAGAGTTCAATTGTTTCGTCAAAAAAAAATTATATCGCGCCATAGATTAAGCCTAGTTAATAGGTCTACATCACAAAATAGCTAGAAACTCAATAATTGAGGAATGTTTAAGTGAATTTGTTAAGAAATGTACCCGCGTTACATACGTATTCAATACAGCTTTTCCATAAAAATTAATGTTTGCATCTTTTGAATGCTATTTAAGGAAAGTTGCGACGACAAATATTAAGTGATTGATAAATAAGTTTAAAATGTATTTTGTTTTTATTTGAAACTCTATAATTTTTTGGATAGAGAGACATTCGATACTTTTACTGTGCTGTTCGCTAGATTCTATGAATACGTATGCAGATAGTATTCATCAACAATTCACCACTCTATATTAGAATTGTCTGCAAATAATGTTGCAGAAAAATACAAATTAGTTACATCAGCGCGGAACGCTGAACAATAATTAAAGCACGGATGCATAGGGGAGTTCACCAATGTTAAGTTTTAAACCAAGCCGAGTAACTTTGGCTTTGCTATCAAGCGGTTTTATGGCACTAAGTTTACCTGTTCTTGCAGAAGAAGCGGTAGATGAAAAAGCAAAAGCAGAAGAAGTTGCAGTTGAAGTAATAACAGTAACAGGTATACGAGGAAGCTTACAAAGAGCTCAAGCAATTAAAATGAGTTCAAATTCAATCGTAGAAGTTTTATCAGCAGAAGATATCGGTAAGCTACCTGATACCAGTGTTGCAGAATCATTAGCGCGCCTTCCTGGTGTTACAGGTGAAAGAAGAAACGGGCGTACTAGTGGTTTATCGGTTCGTGGTTTTAATGAAAACTACGTTGGTACTTCACTAAATGGTCGTGAATTACTCGGTATGGGTGATAACCGCGGTGTTGAATATGATTTATACCCAACAGAAATTGTTTCTAATATTATTGTTTATAAAACTCCTGAAGCAGGGCTAGTATCGCAAGGTATTGGTGGCACGGTTGATTTACAAACAGTAAGCCCTCTTAATTCAGATCCTGTCATGGCGTTTAATGTTAATTTTGAACAAAATGAAAAAGATTCAGCTAATCCTGATTATGATAATGATGGTCACCGTTTATCATTCAATTATGTTGATAAATTTCTGGATGACACGTTAGGTGTCGCGGTAGTCTTATCGTCTTTAGAAACACCACGCCAAGAAGAGAACTTTAGAGCCTGGGGTTACGCAGATAGCGATAGTGGAAATAAAATATTAGGTGGGCATGACTCTTTTGTTCGTTCGGCATTGCTTGAGCGTGACTCTATCGCAGCTATTATCGAATACGCACCAACCGATGAATTAAAAATTCAATTTGATGCCCTATATATAGATTTCAATGAAAACGATGTTCGCCGTGGCCTAGAAGAAGGTGGACCTGTTTGGGGGGGAGCAAATTATACTGAAAGTACAGTAGAAGATGGCTTAGTTACATCTGGCTATTGGGACGGTTTCCATTCTGTAGTGCGCAATGATGCACGAACTCAGGATTCAGAACTAACAACATTTGGCCTAAACGTTGAATATGCATTGAATGATAATTGGGCTGTTGAGTTAGATATATCGACAGGCTCTGTTAAAAAATCAATTATTGACGTAGAAAGCTACTCTGGTGTTGGTCGTGCTGGTATTGACGGACGTCCGGCTGCCGCACGTTCTTGGGAAATGACATCAACAGGTGTTATGTATAGCGATCACCCAACTCTACCAGGTGTTGATTACACAGATGAAAGCTTGATTCGTTTAGCTGGTCCGCAAGCATGGGGAGCTCCAATTATTGGTAGTGACGCACAAGATGGTTTTGTGAATCGTCCAGAATTTGAAGAAGACTTAGATAGTATTCGTTTACAAGTTAATGGTCTACTCGACTATGGCATTGTTTCTGGTATTGAAGTTGGTGTACTTTATTCTGACCGTACCAAAGAAAAAATTAATGAAGGTGATTATTTAACGGCACCAGAATATCCAAATGACGGTCCAATTCCAAATGTATTAGGTGTTGCTAACTTAGATTTTATCGGTATTAATGGTGTTTTGGCTTACGATAGTATCAGCTTATATCAAAATGGCTATTACAAAGCGACGGCTGCATCATTGGTGCAAACTGACCGTTTAGGTGATACGTATACAGTCGACGAAGAACAATTATCTGCTTATGTAAAACTAAATTTAGAAGCTGAGTTTGGTGATATATTAATGAGCGGTAATATTGGCCTACAAGTCGTTGACAATGAGCAAAAGTCGACAGGTTTTTCTGTTGTTGATAATGCCACTGGTTTTGTTGACGCTACGGCAGTAAGCGATGGCGATTCATATACCGATATTTTGCCAACATTAAACTTAAGCTTTGAAGTAGCGGAAAATCAGTTTATTCGTACTGCAATGGGTAAAGTTCTAAGCCGTCCTCGTATGGATGATATGCGTCCTAATAATAGAGCTACGTTCTCGTTTAACGATAATAATATTGATAGCACGGACCCTGAAAATGGAGCATGGTCAGGTAGTGCTGGCAACCCAACATTAAAGCCGTTAGAAGCTAATCAGTTTGATTTGTCTTATGAAAATTATTTTACTGACGATGGTTATTTTGCCGCAACATTCTTCTATAAAGACTTAAAAAATTGGCATAGAAGTGGTCAGGCATTAACGGACTTTTCTGACATATATATTCCTGAATACCATCAAGGTTCTTCAGGGCAAGCACCTGCAACATTTTTAGGTTTTGTTGATTCCACAGAAGATGGTTTACAAGGCTTTGTACGTGGCTATGAATTCCAAGCAAGTTTACCATTTCGTATAGTTCATGAAAAATTAGACGGTTTTGGTATTGCTGTGAGTGCAACATTCATCGATGGTGAGTTGGATGATGGTGGTCGAATCCCTGGTCTCTCTGAAGAAAGTTATTCATTAACGGCTTATTATGAATATAAAGGTTTTGAGTTCCGAATAGCTGGCACTAAACGCGATGAGTTTTTAACTGAAACTCGTGGTTTAAGTCTTGCTCTTGACGAAACGGAAGATCTTGGTTCAGAAATTTGGGATGCACAAATTAGCTATGACTTTAAAGAATCAGGTATTGACTCACTTGAAGGACTTCGTATTACGCTACAAGCGCAGAACTTAACAGACGAAGATACCCTGCAAGCTGAAGCAGCAGATTCTCGTCAAATTAAGTCATATCAGTCGTTTGGCGCTAACTACTCGTTAGGTCTTAATTACAAATTTTAGTCGTTACATGACATTGTATAAAAGTTTGTAAAATCAAAACCTGCTAGGCTTCTAGCAGGTTTTATTGTTTATAACCCTAAATAATCCAGGGTGAATTTTAACCATTTCAATAAATTTGGAATTACGCATGACAAGTATAATTAAAAAAGTTGTTGTTTTAGGTGGCGGCACGGCAGGCTGGATGTCCGCATCACTAATTAAAAAGTTAATGGGTAAAAGCGTTGATGTTGAATTGGTTGAATCTGATGATATAGCGAGCGTTGGTGTTGGCGAGGCTACGATTCCTCCCATCCGTTTATTTAATAGTGTTTTAGGCATTAATGAAGCAGAATTTTTACGAGAAACCAAAGCGACAATAAAACTTGGTATTAAGTTTGAAAACTGGAAGAACACTGAAGAAAGCTATTTCCATACTTTTGGTGCCGCAGGGAAAAGCTCGCCATTTTGCCAATTTCATCATTATTTAAAACGAGCACAAGACGCTGGATTAAAGAACAACTTATGGGATTATGATCTTAATTATTTGTGTGCTACGCAAGGTAAGTTTGCGCAAATAAAATCGAAAGACCCCATTATTGATATTCCTTACGCGTTTCATTTTGATGCGGGGCTATATGCACAGTTTTTGAGAAAGTTTAGTGAAAAAATTGGCGTTAAACGCACCGAAGGTATAGTCAATAAAGTTAAGCAGTGTAATACCTCGGGGAATATTAACGTATTAATATTGAGTGATGGCACTGAAGTAACAGGTGACTTATTTATTGATTGTTCTGGTTTTCGAGGTTTATTAATACAACAAACGCTTAATACTGGCTATGAAAATTGGGGTCATTGGCTACCATGTGATAGAGCCGTTGCAGTACCGTCTGAAAGGTTTGATGAAACATTACCCTATACTCGCTCAATTGCGCATGCAGGAGGCTGGCAATGGCGTATTCCATTGCAGCATCGTAATGGCAATGGTCTAGTATATAGCAGTAAGCACTATACTGATGAGCAAGCCAAAGAGTTATTATTAGCTAATATAGAATCGGAGCCGTTAGCAGAGCCACGGGTGATTAAATTTACAACTGGGCGCCGATTAAAACAATGGAATAAAAATGTTATCGCAATAGGGCTATCTAGTGGCTTTTTAGAGCCATTAGAATCAACGAGTATCCATTTAATTCAATCTGCAATAGTACGCCTTATTCATATGTTTCCGCAAAATGGCATCAGTGCGGCACAAGTTGACGAATACAATAAACAGTCAAAAGTAGAATTTGAACAAATTAGAGACTTTATTATTTTGCATTACCATGTTAACCAAAGAGGCGATAGTCAGCTATGGCGAGACTTGCAAAATATGGATATACCAAAATCATTAGCAGGAAAAATAAAGCTATTTAAAGAAAGTGGAAAAATATTCCGTGAACAAAATGACCTCTTCAATGAAGGTTCATGGTTGCAGGTAATGTTAGGCCAAGGGATTGAACCACAAGATTTCCACCCTATGGCAAATGATATGTCACTTGAACAAGTAAATTCGATGTTAGAAAAAATTAAAAATATCAAACATGAGCCTTTATCCAAGTTACCAACTCATGATGAATACTTAACTAATTTTTGTAAATTATAAAATAAGAATTTAAATTATTACATTTTTGTGTGGTTACCGTTCATTGAATATCTGTTGTTTATTTGATTAACAAGCTTTGATACAGACATTGAAGATCACTAAATATTAAAAAGGTTTTAAGGTAGAAAAATTATGAAAAAAATATCAATTGGCAATTCAAACATTGAATCTTCACGTTTTATATACGGTTGTATGCGTATTGCTGGCGATAACAGTATCGAAGATCGTAACAAAGGTAAGCAAGCTGTAATGGCGGCAATGGAAGCGGGTTATAACCACTTTGATCTTGCTGATATATACGGTGGCGGTGCGTGTGAGAGCCTTTTTGGCGAAATATTAGCGGAAAAGCCGCATTTACGTGAACAAATCATTCTTACCTCTAAAGCGGGAATTCGCCCACGAGTTAGTGATGAAGCGTATGCGCCAACACGTTATGATTTTAGCCAGCAGTATTTACTAGAAAGTGTCGAAGGTTCACTTGAACGCTTAAATACCGACTACTTAGATATGTTCTTATTACATCGTCCAGATTACTTATTCGATGTTCATGAAGTCGCTGAAACCTTTGCGTTATTAAAAGCGAGTGGCAAGGTTAAGCATTTTGGTGTCAGTAACTTTAAACCATCACAAGTTGAACTGTTAAAGTCAGTAGTTTCAATGCCACTATTGGTCAACCAAGTAGAAATCAATATTCATAATATCGATACCTTACTTGATGGCACGTTAGATCAGTGTCAGCAGCATGGTATAACACCTATTGCTTGGTGTCCTTTAGGTGGTGTTGTGTACTCTGCGTGGGGCAATACATTTGCTGTTGAAGATGAACAGCGTATTGAAAGTGAACTAGCCAAGCAAAGCGAAAAATATGGTTGTTCACCGTGGCAAGTTATTTTAGCTTGGTTGTTAAAACATCCAGCTGGTATCTGCCCGATTATTGGCTCAACAACACCAGAGCGTATAGTGGCAGCGAAGCTAGCACTCACCCTCGATTACTCTCGTGAAGATTGGTATCGCTTGCTTGAAGCAAGAAATGGCCAACAAGTGCCTTAAACTCTTGATGGTTTTTACATTCAAGTAATGTAAATATTAGTTAAGGCATTATTAATTGCTGGTAGTGCTCAAAAGATAAACTTTTAATCACATGTACCTACTAGCAATTTATATCATTTCAAACTATTGAAAAAGGGTTAAAAATCTCCATTGCTTTCAACCCCAATAACCAGCTGTTGGTCAATCAAGGGCCTTATCTCGATTTATTTTTCCTGCGCACAACAAGATCACAAACTTAATGAAACAGGTATGACTTAAAAATTGCGTAGTTTTACTATTATATTTAATACTTAGAAAAACTTCATTTTTCAAATCTTGTATTAATAATTCGCACTTTCTTTGTAGAAATTGACGATTTTGAAAAATAAATTAAATTAAATTTTCTATAACATCTACACATCATAACTACTTATCTCTCTACCATTTCTCGGAATCGAAAATATTTACATAATGTTTATAATTGATCAGGGTTGTGTTTTATTACTTTAAATACAGCTGGTTAGGGGTAAGCGTTATGTTTGTAATCAACAGGCATATCATCATTGTTTTCTAAATAAATAGCCATGAACTGCAAATGCGCGATTATATTTCAAATAATTTTTCCCAGCGCTTTTGGGAAGTTAATTTAAATAAAATGATGAAATTACTCGATAACTTCTCAGGTCAAATTAAGCAGTTACCATGAGAGTCTTGTCATATTTTTAGTAGACTAAGAACAAATTGGGCTAAAGTTAAACTTAACGTTTTAAAAGAACAGGAATAAACATGGTTAAAACAATATTGGAAAAAGGTTACGGCTTATTAAACTCGAGCAAAAAATTGGACTTTCTTGCACCGTTATTAATGCGTTTGTATTTAGTGCCGATTTTTTGGATGGCGGGAACGCATAAAATTGAGGGTTTTGACAATATTGTACAGTGGTTTGGAAATGATGATTGGGGTTTAGGATTACCATTCCCGTTTCTTTTAGCTATTTTAGCCATAGGTGCTGAAGTTATTGGCGCTATTGCTTTGTTACTGGGTTTTGGTGTGCGTTTAATGGCGGTTCCTATGATGTTTACTATGATCATAGCCATGACTTCTGTTCATGGGCAATACGGCTGGCAAGCGATTGCTGATGCTAATGCCCCGTTTGCTAATGAACGTGTACAGGCATCCGTTGAGAAAAAAGAAGCCATTGTTTCTATCTTACAAGAGCATGGTAACTACGAGTGGCTAACTAGCAGTGGCAATATCACTATTCTAAATAATGGTATTGAGTTTGCGGCAACTTATTTCATTATGTTGCTGGCATTATTTTTTATCGGTGGTGGACGCTATGTCAGCCTTGACTACTGGTTTAAACGAAAAGTAATGCCTGACGCATAAATAACTTACAAAGATAATAATTCAACAGAACAATCGGAGAGTATGATGAACCACAACACTAAAACTAAATTTCAAGGTGCTGCTGTTGCACTTGCTGTAGCTGGCTTAATGGGCTGTTCTGCAGTTGCGACTGAATCGTCTAGCAAAACTGCTGCAGCTAACAGCAATACAGCTGAAATGGCACATTGTTACGGCGTTAATAAATGTAATGGTCATAACGACTGTAAAACCGCTGAAAATGCCTGTAAAGGTCAAGCGTCTTGTAAAGGTCATGGCTTTGTTGCCATGGATACCAAAACTTGTGGCGATATTGGCGGCACAGTTAAAGATGATTGGCGTGGCGCAGTTAATACCGCTGAATTAACGCATTGTTATGGTGTTAATGTTTGTAAAGGTCACAATGACTGTAAAACCGCTGAAAATGCCTGTAAAGGTCAAGCAGCATGTAAAGGTCATGGTTTTGTTGCTCTTTCAGCACAAACTTGTGACGATGTTGGAGGTACAGTTGGCGAATAAGCAAGCTGTCGGCAACATGAAAGGAGAGCATTCGCTCTCCTTTTCTAAAACTTCCGTTCCAGAACACTTTTTAGGATTTGGCTTAGGGCTGAGAACCGAACACTTTCAAGACGTTATTGATAACAAACCAGCAATTGATTGGTTTGAAGTCGTGTCTGAAAACTTCATGGTTGATGGTGGAAAGCCTAAACATTATTTGCACAGTATTCGTGAACATTACCCTATGGTCATGCATGGCGTTTCTTTGTCGATAGGCTCAACTGACCCGATTAACTTTGACTATTTACGAAAGCTAAAGGTGCTCACGAATGAACTTCAACCAGAATGGATTTCAGATCATTTATGTTGGACTGGCGCTCATGAAAAAAATAGTCATGATTTACTGCCTCTACCATATAACGATGAAGCATTAACGCATGTTTGCCAACGTATTGAGCAAGTACAAGAGTTTTTAGGACGACCAATATTACTAGAAAACGTGTCTAGTTATTTGACTTATAAAAACTCTGAAATGACCGAATGGCAGTTTTTCAATGAAGTTGCACGTCGCTCTGGTTGTGAAATATTATTAGATATTAATAATATTTATGTCAGTGCTCGTAATCATGACTTTAAACCTGAAGATTACCTTAATGGTATTGCTAAGGAAAAAGTGAAACAATTTCATTTAGCCGGTCATAGTGATTATGGCGATTATGTTATTGATACTCATGATCACCCTGTGGCTGATCCTGTTTGGCAACTTTACCAGAAGGCATTACAGCGCTTTGGTTGGATAAGCACCATGATAGAACGCGATGACAATATTCCGCCATTAGCAGAGTTATTGGCTGAAGTTGATACTGCCCGAGCAATTGCGACAAAAACCTTAGGTTCGATCACATAAACTGCAATATGATTTTAATGTGTGCTGCAGAATAACGAGTTAAGAGTTTTCTAAAAAATAAATGATTAAAATAAAAAAATGAGTAAAAAATAACGTGAGCGAACTTTCATTACACGCGCTGCAGCAACAAATGATGAATTATCTAACCGATGATGAATTAACGATTGCGCAGCAAGTTGAAGAGCATGGCGGTATTAGCCGTAATGCCCGTTTACACATCTATAAAAACGCTTATCAAATGCGTTTAAAAGAAACCATCGATAACGATCATGAACTATTAGGCATGTACTTAGGTGATGACTTATTTGATCAAATGGTCGATGGTTACATTAAAGCTTATCCATCTAACAATACCTCATTACGTAATTTTGCCGACGCATTACCGGAGTTTCTCGCTAAACATACGCCGTTTAGTGATTACCCATTAATTAGCGAGTTAGCGCGCTTTGAGCGTTTATTGATGGTGGCATTTGACGCCGCCGATACCGACCGTTTTACTCGAGAGTTACTAATAGAAATACCACATGAGCAATGGCCGAGTTTAGTTTTTCGCTTTCATCCTAGTTTACAAATTAGTCATTTCAACTTTAATACTGTGGAAACTTGGCAAGCATTAAAACAAGAACAAGCCCCACAACCAGCAACTAAAACAGCTAATACTTGGTTAGTGTGGCGAAACAAACAGCGTTTAACGCAGTTTAGGTCAATATCCACAATCGAATTTTCATTATTTGACATGATGCTTAAAGGCAATGACTTTTCCAGCCTATGTGACTATTTGCTCACACAAAATCTTGAAGAAGATGTTAGCCAAGTTGCGCTAAATTATTTATTGGCATGGATTGACGATGGTATTTTAGCTAACCGCTAAATGTGAGGTTTTCCAATCTAGCAATTAATACTTACTTTTGTCTAAAAATAGTACTAGTTGCTTGCTTTCTCCCTTAATCATTAAGGTTTCTTACGCTTTTCTTACAATTTCTCAACAAAGTATTTATTGCTCTTAGCGATAAATAGGCTTAATTTAACCTTAGATTTAATTGGTTAGCTTTCTGAACTTAAGCGGAGACTAACTTACCTTTTTTGTTGTTTAAAAGTGACAATATTAAAGAACCTTTGGGAAATAGTATTATTCAGATGAACAAACACATTTCAACCAGCGTAGTGGTGACAGTGCTAATTACTGTATTGTCTGGTTGTGCCTCATTACAGTTTGCTGACATTTTTCAAGGCTACAGTAGTCAAATGAAGCCAGTAAAAGAGGCGCAGCGACAAGGTGAGTTTGTTAAAGCGCAAAGCATTTTGGGGCAACGTTCGGCAAGTAATGGCAGTTATGTACTTAGTTTACTTGAGCGAGCACGTTTACAGTTTTTAGCGTCTGACTTTCAGGCTAGCCAAAAAACCTTTGCTCAAGCTTATGTGTTAATAGAACAACAACGAAATAAAGCAAAAATACAAATTAGTAAAGGCATAGAAAAACTTGGAGCAGTAGTTAGCAACGACAATGCTATTTCTTATCAAGTGCCTTACTACGAGCAAGGTATGTTACATAGTTACCAAGCGCTAAATTACTTATTTCAACATGACTTTGAAGGCGCATTAGTCGAAATTCGCCGAGCAAATCTGGTACAAGAAAATGCCTTGAAAGCTTATCAAGACGAGATTTACAAAGCTGAAAGTGAGTTGGCTAATTCGGGTATGAGTTCTGGTAGTTTGGATGGTACTTATCCTAGTATGGCTGAAAGCATTGGAGAGGTGAAAAATGGTTTCCAAAATGCTTTTACTTTTTACCTTTCAGGCATTTTATATGAAGCAAGCGGCGAGCTAAATGATGCATACATCGACTACAAACGAGCGATAGAAATATATCCGGAGAATCATTACTTACAGCAGGATGTTTTACGATTAGCGACAAAGCTAGGTATGCAAGATGACTTAGACGAATTTGAACAACGTTTTGGCTCATATCAATCAGAAAAATCTGAAAGTGAAGGGCAGGTGGTTATACTTTTCGAGCAAGACATTGTTAATAGTAAACAAGACGTAGGCTTAAATTTGCCCATTGGTAGAAGCAATAGAGGTTTAAAGTTTTTTAGTTTCTCTTTGCCTGTTTATCGCGGAGCATTACCACAACACAGTAATTTAACGGTAAGTAATGCGGGTGAAAACTACGAGTCAAACGAATTGGTGCGTATTCAATCGTTAGCGGCAAAAGATTTACAAGACCAATTACCGTCATTATTAACTCGACAAGTTGTTCGAGTTGTTGCTAAAGAGCAAATGAGAAAAAAACTTAGCCGTGAAGCCGGTGATGTTGGCAATATATTAGCAAGTATTTATAACATCGCTTCTGAAAGAGCTGACACACGCAGCTGGTCAACCTTGCCTGATGAAGTTGATATTGTGCGAATGAGTGTGCCAACAGGCAAGCAATTATTGCAAGTACAGGTACATGGGCAAATGCAAAATATTGAAGTAAATGTGCAGCCAAATAGAATTACCTTAATCAATTTTTCTGCTATCGGTAACTATACTGGTTATCAGAGCATTAATTTATAAAACAATGAAATCCACACAGAAAAACTGTGGCGGTAAAGTGAATAAACCAGGAGGAAGCATGTTGAATAGCAAGAAGAGTAAAACAACGAGTCAAAAATTTGCATGTAGTTTAAGTGTGATACTACTCAGTGCTTTTGTTATTACTGGGTGTGCGAATAACAAGCCTCCTGTGACATCAGGCACGGGAACAAGCCCAATGACCCAAGGTGACGACTTTAATAAACATCTTGAAATACATAACGATGAACTCGCAGAACGTTTATATATTAGCGATGTAAAGTCACGTAAAAATAATGGCTTATTAGAAGTGAATTTAGAACTCATAAGCCGCTACGAAAAGTCGCAAAAATTGCAATATCATTTTAATTGGTTTGATAGTGACGGCTTTGTTATCGAATCAAGAAAAACATCCTGGAAGCCTTTAGATTTACATGGTTTACAGTCAACAACATTACGAGGTTTAGCACCTAATATAAATGTTAGTACGTTTAATGTTTATGTTCGTGAAATCCCTGAAAAAGCATACGAATATTAATAGTTAAGGAAAAGAATTATGAACAAACTAGCACTGATAACAACCCTAGGCTTAACACTAACGCTTGCCGTTGGTTGTGCTAATAAATCTGTTGTACGTTATGGCGATGCCACGGCAGTAGAAACGACAGACATTAACTTTGGTTCAACAGACTTACAAAAAGTTGCTGCTGAAATGACTGACTCATTATTACTTTCACCAGTAGTAGGCACCTTAACGCAAAATAAACGCCCAGTGATGTTCGTTGAACGCCTGAAAAACAAAACTAGCGAGCATATTGATACGGAATCAATTACTGACTCTATTTCAACGAAATTATTACGCTCAGGCAAGTTCCGTTTTGTTGATATGGGCCGAGTAGAAGCGGCACGTGAACAGCTGAAATTCCAACACGAAGGCGGCATGGTTGACCCAAATAAAGCTTTACAATTTGGCCGTCAAATTGGCGCACAGTATATGTTGTACGGTAACTTATCGAGTATCGTAAAAAGTAATCAAGATAAATCAGATGTTTACTATAAGTTTACTTTACGCTTAATGGACCTTGAAAGCGGCCTTGTTGAATGGGCTGATGAAACTGAAATTCGTAAAACTAAAGCGAAAGAATCTGTCGGTTGGTAAGTTAAACTTATTAAATTGAATCTAGTAAGTTGAATTTAGATAGCTTCACAGTGTTTGAAGTTATCTAATTAATGAATAAGGAGAACGATATGAAAGCTATTTACTTATCGTTGATGTGTTGGCTGGCGCTAATACCTTTTGCGCAAGCTGATTATGATAGAAATAAAGCCGTACCAGTAGAAAAAGTGCTATTTGGTCAGGTGTTGTCAGTACGTAATATTACCGAACAAGAATTGATTCAAGATAAAAACCAAGGTTGGAAAACTTTTGGCGGCGCACTTATTGGTGGCGCCATTGGCAATCAATTTGGTAGTGGCAGTGGTCGTGATGTTGCCACTATTCTCGGTGCGCTTGTTGGTGGTTCTATTGCACATAATAGAAACCCACAATACCGCGAAAAAACGCTACATTTAGTAGAGTTGATGATCAAAGTCGACAATGGCGATGAATACATGGTGGTGCAAGATTTAGATCGCCGAATGGTATTTCAGGCAAGAGACGAAATTCGCATGATTTACCTAGCTAATGGCTCAGTACGTATTGATAAGCAAATGTAACTTTGCAGTGTTAAGGTTCAGGTTTCAAATAAAAGGCTTAGTAGTGATATTATACCCAAGCCACTTGAAAATTCAGTTTCAGAGTTAAACTAGGAAATCAGGGCAAGGCGCAGCACGCAGGTAATGGTTATTCCCTTATCAAGCGCTGTAACGCTGCACTGTTTTTTTAGTTTAGCTCCCATAGGGCAAGGCGATAAAGGGTTATCTCCGGCGTTATTGATTTCGACAATGGAACAACCATTATCTTCAATCAATGCCTTGGTGCTAACCCTTTTTCGACTTGCTGAATCCTGCATTTCCAAGTGGTTTGGGTATAGGCCTTTTACACTAGCACCAATCAAAGGTAATTAGCTCTCTAATATATTTGTTTACTGTAACAAGTAGCGGCTTAATTTTTTGAAATGAATCAGGCGTTTCTAGCCACAACACTTTTTATATTTTTTATTGCTACCACATGAACATGGGTCATTGCGGTTCGGTGTTTTGTCGAACGTTGTAGTAACTGGCTTATTTAGTACTGACGTAAGTTCGTCGATATTTTCATCGCTAGTACTATCTAAAGTAATATCAGCAAATAATCCATTATCGGCAACTAATGTTTCTACTGCTAATTTTCTTTCTTCATTAGTAACGACTAGGGTTAATGGATTTTTTTCTGTGCCAAGCTTAACGGTTCTTTTAGTGTTATAACCTGTTTTTACATGATTTTCTCTGGTGTGAATACGGCCTTTGTAATACAGATCGTGCATAATGAACTCCGCTAATTAAATACTCAATTTTAGCGCGGCAGTATAACGTAAAAAGTTAAATAGTCGACTGTTGAATTGCGTAACTCAATTTTAATTTATTGCTAGTAAGAGCAACAGGAATGCTATTTTCTTGATTTAATAGCCAAAGCTAACAATAAAAGCTGAAAAAAGGGTAATGCAATACATGTTAAATGGCATAACTAACCGTTAAAAATCAAATAAAACCTTTAAATGAAACACCTTGCAGCTTACCGTGATTTGTTTTTTCATCGTAAACACTATCAAGTTGCTTGTATTTGTTGATAACGCCCGTAATTGAGCTCTTTACTGCGTTATTTAACTTATTGCATTCGCGATAAGACCTAAAGTTTTCTAGTAATTGATTCACTTCATTTAATGCTTTTTCACCGTTGTTCATATGTCCTTTTTCATGGGTTAGCAATGCTTGATAGTATTTATCAAAAGCATTGCTAACATTAAGCACAGGCTTCATTGCTAAAGATATTCTTGGCATAGTAAATTCTACCTTTAACGTAGCTGAGCTTGTATCTAAGTAACAAATATCATTTTTACTTTTCCAGCTAATATTCCATTTAATTTGCCAAGTGGTACTGCCATGAAATTTCACACCGTTGGACTTAATAGGTGTGTTTTTTATTATTTCTGCTTTTATATCTGGTATCGTTTTAGGAGAGATATCGTAGAAGTTTATTTTACTGTTGATTGTTGAAGCGGATACCGTGGTTATTATGCTGCACAATAGGAATATGGAAATTTTTAATTTTTGCAAAGTAACCCCGTTATATACTTAGCTAGTTCTTGCCACTTTCGTCTATTTTAATATCCCATAATTGACTAAAACTAGAAACATTGAATTGAGAAATATTTAGTCGTCATACCTTAGCAAAGTAAATTATGCGATAATTTCCCACTCATAAAAATGATGTCATTAGAAAAGGAAGCGTTAGTGTTAGCTAGCTCGATAGTCGTACTCGATTTTGAAACTACAGGGTTATCTCCAGACCAAGGAGACCGAGCGATTGAAATAGGTGCGGTGAAATTAGAAAACGGTATTGAAGTTGATAAGTTTCAAGCCTTGATGAACCCAGGTCGACGCATTAACAGTTTTATAGAAAACTATACTGGCATTACTAACCGTATGTTAGCGCCTGCGCCATCTTGTGCAAAAGTCATGGCGGAGTTTGCCGACTTTATTGGCGATAGTAACTTGCTTGCTCATAATGCTTCATTTGATGGTCGCTTTTTAAGTGCAGAATTGGCTCGTATTGATCGAGAAGTGATAGGTGAATTTACCTGTTCGCTATTAGTGTCACGCCGTATTTATCAAGATGCGCCAAATCACAAATTGGGCACCTTGATCAATTATAAGAACATTGCCGCTGATGGCAGCTTCCATAGAGCGTTATTTGATGCACAGATGACTGCTAAGCTTTGGTTGAAGTTACTTGATGATATTAGCGAACGTCATGATATTGAGGAAATACCGTTTAGTTTAATTAAGCGTTTGGCTAAAACACCAAAGGCACAGGTAGCAAAATTATTATCAAACTATGCGACTAAAATACGCAGCTAAAGCTTTTCACTGTCTAATAATAACTCTACAAACTAAATCTAGAAATATATAACAAAAAGGGTGAAGTATTACGCAACGTAAATTAGCTTCACCCTAGTTTTATTCACAATTTTTGATGTTTAACTATTTATCTCACACTCTTGCTGTATTCGTGGTTATTCAACACCAGTAATGACGCCATTTTCAAGTAATTGCACATCATTTGCGGCAGGACGTTTTGGTAGCCCAGGCATACGCATGATATTCCCCGTCAACACTACTAAAAATCCAGCACCAGCGTTAATTTGAATTGAGCTTACCGTAACTTCAAAATCACGTGGTCGGCCGTGTAATAAAGGGTCGTCAGAAAGCGAACTCGGCGCTTTAGCAATACAAATAGGCAAGTGCGTTAAGCCAAGTTGTTCAACATGTTTTAAATCTTTTTCAGCTTGCTTTGAAAAAGCAACATCGTCAGCGCCATACATTGCTCTACTGACCAATCGCACTTTTTCTAACACAGGTTCATCTAATTGATATAACGGAATAAAAGGTTTGCTTTTATCGACGGCAGACATCACCATTTTTGCTAAATCAATCGCACCTTTACCACCTTCAGCATGGTGACGAGTTTCCGCGAATGAAACGCCTAATTCAATGCAACGGTTACGAATAATGCCAACTTCGTCATCGGTGTCGGTCGCAAAGCGATTTAATGCAACTACTGCATGTTTATTAAAAAGTGCAACACTTTCGATATGTTTATCTAAGTTTTCTAAACCTCGTTGAACGGCGGTAATGTCTTCTTCAACTAAATTATTTTTGTCTTTTCCACCATGCATTTTTAACGCGCGTACGGTCGTTACTAAGACCACAACATCAGGGTCTAAGTCGGCAATACGGCATTTAATATCAAAGAATTTTTCGGCGCCTAAATCAAAGCCAAAACCTGCTTCGGTAATCGCCCAATCCGCATGATGCATCGCCATTTTAGTGGCGATAACACTATTACAACCATGAGCGATATTGGCAAATGGACCACCATGAACAAATGCTGGTGTGCCTTCAAAACTTTGCACTAAGTTAGGTTGTAAAGCGTCACGCAATAGCGCCATCATCGCGCCCGTAATTTCAAGCTGCTTAGCGACTACTGGCTCACCGTCGTAGGTATAGCCGATAAGTGTTCGATCTAATCGTGCTTTTAAATCTTTTGCGTCATTTGCTAAACAAAGCATGGCCATTACTTCCGAGGCAGCGGTTATATCAAAGCCACCTTCACGTGGTATACCCTGCATTTTTCCGCCTAAACCTAAGACTATTTTTCGTAAACTACGATCGTTCATGTCCATCACACGACGCCAGACGATTTGTCGTGGGTCAATGTGCAGAATATTGCCTTGATAAATATGATTGTCGATAGCCGCGGATAGTAAGTTGTTGGCGCTAGTAATGGCGTGAAAATCGCCAGTAAAGTGTAAGTTTATACGATCGCCAGGCATTATTTGGCTATAGCCGCCACCGGTAGCACCACCTTTCATTCCTAAGCATGGGCCTAAAGAAGGCTCGCGTAAGGCTAAACATACCGATTCATTTAATTGGGTGAATGCTTGCCCTAAACCAATAGTTGTTGTGGTTTTCCCTTCACCTGATGGTGTTGGTGTTGTCGCCGATACTAGGATAAGTCGACCTTGCTTACCTTGAGGTTTATTTAAAGCATTAACATCAACTTTTGCAATATCACGCCCATAAGGGTTTAAATCTTCAGGTGATATATTAAGTGCAGTACTAATTTCTGAAATTGGACGTGGAGTAAATTGCTGTGCTATTTCTACATCGGTGGCCATATGCATTCCTAATTTTTGTTTAGTTCTTGTCTGATTATGGTATTAGTTATTTGCGTTAGAAAAGTTAATCTAACCTTAATTTACCGAGCATTAGTTGATTTGCAACAAAAGCTATACGTTTTGTTGTTTTAATAATGTCACTAACAGTAGCGTCTGCTTTCCACGTTGATGGTTAAGCGGTACTATTAAATGAGATTTTTATTTTTGTTAGTAGTTTATAGCCATTTATGAGTAGTAAAGTATCAGCACCCAGAGCTGAGTTTAAAGACCCTGCAATCACTGAGCTAGCGAAGTTTCGCTACCAAGCTTATGGGCGAAAATTGCAATATGATCAGGTCATTGCAGAGCAGCCATTGCAAATACGTTTAAGCTGGCAAGTAAACGAAAGTAGCAAATGCGAAAGCCAAATATTTTCGATTACCATGCGCACGCCAGGTGACGACAAAGCGTTAATTGTCGGGCTTTTACTATCAGAAGGTATTATTAAACAGTTTGCAGAGCTAGAAAGTATTCGCTCGGAAGCAGGATTAGATGATGAAGAGTTAGAACACTTGCAAGGGCAAGGCTCGAATTCATCGAGCCAACCTGAAGACAATAATCAGTGGGAAGTAAAGCTTAATACTGGTGTTATTCCTGATATTAAATCGCTTGAGCGTTTTCAAGTCACTTATAGCAGTTGTGGTTTATGTGGAACGACTTCATTGAAGTCATTGGAAATGAAAAGTCCACCAGTGTTGAGCCAAGATAAACATTGGCTAGCATTTAGCGCCATTTGCGCAATGCCCGATATTATGCGCGCTGCGCAAGAGCAGTTTGTTCAAACAGGTGGTTCACATGCCGCAGCATTATTTGATGCTACTGGCAATATTATTGATGTTAAAGAAGATATTGGCCGACATAACGCCCTTGATAAACTTTTAGGTAATAGTTTAATAAGTAGCAATATTAGCCAAGCACAATATTGCGTTGCCGTGAGTGGGCGCATAAGCTTTGAAATAGTGCAAAAAACGGTAATGGCAGGAGTTGCCGTACTTATTGCGGTTGGCGCTCCGTCTGACTTAGCAATACAAGCAGCGAAACGATTCGATTTAACCCTAATTGGCTTTACCACGAAAAGCGGATTTAATTTATACCATGGTGATTGGCGATTATTGCCATTGGAGGAAACATGTCAAAAAATTTAACGGCACTGGCGAAACGCCAAGGTATTGATCACACATTATTTCAAGAACTTGCTATTGGCGAAGACTCCAAGTCAAAAGCACAACGCAAAGCATTAGCTAAAGAGTTACTTATCGGTGAAGCGGTTGTGCATGGTACGGCTAGTTTTTATGATTTTATTGATGGTGATAACGCCAATAAAAAAGCTTACGTTTGTAATGGCTCTTCCTGTTTATGCGCTGATACTCAGCACAATGTAAAAGCAAAATTAACGCAGCACTTTTCTGCTGATGACATTGGTCACGTCACCTGTTTAGGGCGCTGTGCGCAAAATAGTGCCTTTCAAATAAATAAAGAAAATTATTCCGGTAATGATATTGAAAATCTTGCTGAAATTATTAATGCGGACAATGCTAAATCGTCAGAGCACTACTATGTTGAATCGAATTTAGCACAACCGATATTAACCGCCGAAATTAATGATGTTGCGCAGTACTATCAAGTCTTTTCAAACGCAATTGCACAGTTTACGGTTGATGAGTTGTTACAACAAATAACAGACTCTGGCTTACGTGGTCGTGGCGGCGCTGGTTTTCCAACGGGCTTTAAATGGCGTTCATGTCGTGATGTGGTTGGCGATGAAAAATACATCGTTTGTAATGCTGATGAAGGTGACGCTGGTGCTTATAGTGATCGATACCTATTAGAGCAACGTCCGCATGCTGTATTGTTCGGTATGTTGATGGCAGGTTATTTATCCGGCGCTGAAACTGGCGTACTTTATATTCGCGATGAATATCCTCAAGCCATTCGAACGACTGAAGCGGCCATTGTTGAATTTGAAGCCTTAGGCTTACTAGACAATATGGCTTTCAAGTTTAGTTTTAAAATTATTCGTGGTGCCGGTGCTTATATATGTGGTGAAGAAACCGCCTTATTGCGCTCCATTGAAGGACAACGTCCTTTAGTGTCAGTACGACCGCCATTTCCAACCCAAAGTGGCTTGTTTGGTTGCCCGACCATATTGAACAATGTTGAAACGTTTGCGCCAATTAACTTTATTCTTAGCGAAGGCGCGCAGCAGTACTTTGCTTTAGGTAATGGTAAATCAACGGGGAGCAAACTGGTGTCATTAGACAGTAGTTTTACTAAGCCGGGAATATATGAAGTCGCGATGGGCATGCCGATGCTTGACTTATTTGCCATGGCTGGCGGTTTCTCAAAGCCGTTAAAAGCTTTGCATATTGGTGGGCCGCTAGGCGGGGTAGTGCCAATTTCAGCACTAGAAAAGTTAACGCTAGATTTTGAATCGTTTGCCGAAAATGGCTTTTTATTGGGCCATGCAAGTGTTATTGGTTTACCTGAGCCGCTGTCGATGATTGACTATATTGAGCATTTATTTGAATTTACTGCCGCAGAATCTTGCGGTAAATGTTACCCATGTAAGCTGGGCTCAGTGCGAGGTCAGGAAATGGTGCAAGACGCTATTGATGGTAAACAGTTATTGAACCGAGAGTTGCTTGATGACTTGTTAGAAACCATGCAACTAGGCTCACTGTGCGCACTAGGTGGCGGTGTCCCTTTGCCCATTCAAAATATCTTGCAGTATTTTACTGATGAATTGAAACCATTTATTGCCGCAAAAAAGCCTGAGTCAGAACAATCAACATCGGAGCAAGCTAATGTCTAATTTAACCGCTGATATGATGACCAATAAAGTTGCTTTTTTAAATGGTGTTGCCCACAACATTATTGCTGATGAATCGGTGTTAGATTTTAGCCGTCGATTAGAGCAAAACAAGCAATATGATATTCCAACCTTATGCGATGACACTCGCCTTGATGCTTATGGCAGTTGTCGAGTGTGTTCAGTTGATATTGCTTTATCTGCCGATGGTCCGCGAAAAGTGATGGCGTCGTGTCATACGCCAATTGCAGACGGTATGCATATTTTTACTAACTCAACGCGAGTAGAAAAACTACGTAAAAATATTGTTGAATTAGTGCTTAGTGATCATCCCGATAATTGTGAAGAATGTCCGTCAAATAATTACTGTGAGTTACAAGACGTTGCCGTTGCCACCGGTGTGAGAGAAATACGCTTTGGCAATGCAGAAAGTCGTGGTAAGCAAAGTCGTGATACCTTACCGGAAGTGAGTAAAGACGACGCTCATCCATATATGCGTATGGATTTATCTTTATGCATTGACTGTAATCGCTGTGTGCGAGCTTGCGACGAAATTCAAGGTGAGCAGGTATTATCTGCTGTTGGACGTGGTTTTGATAGCCGTATTATAAAAGGTCAAGACGTGAGTTTTGATGACTCTGACTGTGTTTCATGTGGTGCTTGTGCACAAACTTGTCCTACCGGGGCAATAAGTGATGTATTTCGCGCCAACCGCACGGCCGATGCCGAAAAAATTCGCACCATATGTTCTTACTGTGGGGTAGGTTGTAACTTAGAAGTTTCGGTAAAAGATAACAAAATATTATCGATAGAAGCGCCAAAAGATGCGGCAGTAAATGCTGGCCATACGTGTTTGAAAGGACGATATGCATGGCGTTTTTATAATCATCCTGACCGTTTAACTACACCGTTAATTCGCATTAATGATGAACTAACGCCCGTATCTTGGGCGCGAGCATTTGAGTACTTAGCCGAGCGTTTACTCTCGATTAAAAATCAGCATGGCAGTGATGCGATTGCCGGTATTTCTTCAGCGCGTTGTACTAATGAAGAAAACTACTTATTACAGAAAATTATCCGTGTAGTGCTAGGCACTAACAATATTGATTGCTGTGCGCGGGTTTGTCACTCACCAACGGCTTACGGTATGCAAAAAAGCTTTGGTACCGGTGCGGCAACCAACTCAATTGATGATATTAAGCATACTGAATTTATTATGCTTATTGGTGCGAATCCAACCGCAGCACATCCGGTAACGGGCGCTAAAATCAAGCAAAAGGTTATGAAAGGCACGCCATTAATTGTTATTGATCCGGTTGAAACGGAACTGGCTCGTTATGCTCAATGGCATATTCAATTGCGCCCGGGTACTAACGTTGCTGTACTCAATATGATGGCTTATTACATTATTGATGAAGGCTTGGTGGATATGAGCTTTGTTGATAACCGTACTGAAGAGTATCAAAGTTATCATGATGCGATTATGGCGCTTAATATTGACCAGCTTGCTGATATTTCTGGGGTTGATAAAGCCTTAGTGCGAGATGCGGCAATGGCCTATGCAAAAGCCAACAATGCCATGAGCTTTCATGGTTTGGGTGTGACTGAGCATTCACAAGGTAGCCGAGCTATTATGTGTATTGCCGACTTAACCATGTTAACTGGTAATATAGGGCGCCGCGGTGTTGGTATGAACCCATTACGTGGTCAGAACAATGTTCAAGGTGCCGCTGACATGGGTTGTCAGCCACATCAAGGTGCGGGGTACTTCCCGGTTGATACAGATGAGAATCATCAATATTACCAAGAACACTACAATGCTGAAATGCCAAAGGAAATTGGTTATAAAATACCTGAAATGTTTAATGCTGCCTTGGCGGGTGATTTAAAAGCCTTGTGGATTTTAGGTGAAGACGTGGTGCAAACCGATCCAAATCAGCAGCATGTTGTTGCTAGTCTTTCAAACCTTGATCTATTAATTGTGCAAGAAATCTTTTTATCAGAAACGGCAAAAATGGCAGATGTTGTCTTACCTGGCACCTCATTTTTAGAAAAAAGCGGTACCTTTACCAATGGCGAGCGCCGTGTACAAAAAGTAAATGCTGCGGTAACGCCAAAAGCTGGTTGCAAAACTGATGGACAAATTATTGTCGAAATGATGAATGCTTTAGGCTATCAACAGGCTGATTATCAAGCAGATACTATGCTAGAAGAGATAGCACAAGTGGTGCCATTTTTTGCTGGCATAACCTGGGATAATTTAGGTGAGAACGGTTTACAATGGCCAGTTGCGAAAGATGGTAAAGATACGCAAATATTGCATCTTGAATCATTCAAGCGTGGCTTAGGACGTTTTCATTTTTATCCTTTTGAAGAAAGTGTTGAAATTGAAAAAAATGGTGCCGCATTTCCTTATATTCTTACCACTAGCCGAAACTTAGAGCATTACAATTGTGGCACTATGACCCGTCGTACCGGTAATGGTGATATTGTTAGCGAAGATGTGTTGTTGGTTAACCATATTGATGCTCAAGAGAAAAATATCACCAATGATAGCCAAGTACGCTTATTTTCAGCGCGTGGTGAAATTGTGCTAAAAGCGCAGATAAGTGACAAAGTGAATCAAGGTATTTTGTTTACCACTTTTCACTTTCCTGAGTTGATGATCAACCGTGTTACTGGTGATGTCACCGATAAGCATACCAAGTGCCCAGAATATAAAGTGGTATCTGTTGGTATTGAAGCGGTTTAATAGGGCGATTTGAGTAGCCTTAATTAGCTAACTTCATTTGATGTTGAACGAGCACTTATACTAAGCGCGATGATTATTTTATCATCGCGTTTTTTACCTTAACTAGGCTCGATAATAGCATTGTGCAATTGTGCTTCAAGCCATTCAATAGCGCTCTCACGCCCTAGCTCTAACCCTGAAAACTCCTTAATAGTTAGTTTATCTATCTGGCGAACTGACTGTAAGTCTTTAGCCTGCTGTGCATTGGCTGCACCGTAATTAATGATTGCTGCAGCTTTTAAGTTTTGGGCAGAGCCAATACAAAGCAGTGCTTCATATGTGTAACTATAGCTATTGATTCGATTAACTAGAACGGCGTATGGCTCGCGAAAGTGCGTTTTCATAATCGCGTCGTACTCTTCGACCAATTCAATAGAAACTTCTACATCTTGATTGATAATGACTTCTGCAAGCCTTGAAGAAATAAATTTAATTTGACCAAAACTAGTGGTGAGGTGCATATATTTTGTAGCTCCTAGGTTGTTAGGTACATCTGCCATAATATAATTTCAAATAGGTGTTTAACTTACACTGTTGAATATAAGTTATATTGTACTTATATACAAAATATTGTATGTGGTCATTGATAGCAAGGTGGTGCGTTGTATATTTGTTGGCGATTTGTTTCTAAGTTAAAACACTTATAATGCAATATGGTCTGAGGCTATCTTCAGGAAAGGCTTTGAGGCATTTAATAGAATGTCGTACAGGCATTCAGATCCTACTTTTTACATTGTAAAGTCAAATTAAAATGATTGATTTTAACTTTGTTGCACCTATATGGTTAACAATAACCTGATAATAAAGTTAGTTTATGAATTAGCTATTTCTCATTGTTATGTTCTTCGCTATATTGTGATGTATTAAGATGATAAATAATAAAAACAGGAGCTTAGTTTGTCTGAATTGGCCATGGAAGCAGTAAAAGGTTTTGCGTTAAAGCTTAGCGATGATAGTGAATTAACATCATCACAACGGATCAAACTAACAGAAAAGTCGCTGCCAAAATTACGTAAAGGGCAGGTGTTAGTGAAAATGTTGGCTGCACCTGTTAACCCATCTGATCTTGTCTATTTATTAGGTAAATATGGCTTAGCGCCGAATAACGGTGCATTTGTCGGGTTTGAAGGTTGTGGTATTGTCGTTGAGGCTAATGCTGGGCTTTATGGTGCATGGTTAAAAGGCAAACGCGTGGCATTATCAGCCCAACCTGGCTGCGATGGTGTTTGGGCCGAATATGCTATTACCAAGGCAAACTTTTGTTTACCTGTGCGCAAAGAGCTAAGTGATGAGCAGGCTGCAACTATTATCGTTAACCCCTGCACATCGGTATGTTTGGTCGAGCGCGCGATAGAGCTTGGTGCTAAAGCGATAGTGATTAATGCAGCAGCGAGCCAAGTAGGTAAAGGGCTAATTCGTTATGCAAAACTAAAAGGCCTTAAAACTATTGCGACGGTACGCAGTGAAGCTAATGTAAGCGTATTGGAGAAACTAGGTGCTACTTCGGTACTTTTAACCTCGCAAGAAACCTTTGTTGAAAGCTTAAAGCAACAGGCTAAAACATTTAACGCGACTGTGTTAGTCGATGCCGTGGCGGCAAAAGATACTCCTATGTTGTTAAAGGCAATGCCGAATAGTTCAACGGCGATTGTTTATGGACGTTTAACTGAAACCTTTGATCCGCTTGGCGGGTTATTTAGCGTTGCTGATTTGATCTTTAGAGATATTCGCATTGAGGGGTTTTGGTTAGCTAAATATATTGGTGATGTATCGCCATTAAAAGTACTGGCATTAAGCTCAAAAGTGCAGAAACTATTCGCGCAGGGTATTTTTAAAACTGATATTTATGCCAGTGTTGGTTTTGAAGACTTTGCTCAAGCGCTTGACCATTACGCACTTAACAAAAGCGATGGTAAAGTCATTTTATTGCCAAACCAAGCTTCAACTTAATTGAATGCATATTTTTTTATGAGTTTTTGATAGCTTGCTGAACCTTTAAATTTAGCCAATGCTCGATTAAACTCCGCCATGTCATCTTGATGTTTAAAAGCCATTCTATAAGGGCTAACAGGAAATATATGGTGAAATGTAACGTCAGACTCTCTTGCAGCTATGTTAAGTTTATTTAAGTAGTAAAGAAATATCTTTATATCCATGACAACGACGTCCATACGACCTAATAGCAAAAGTTCGACTTGTTTTTCTTGATCTGCAACTTGTGTAAACATAGGACTACTTGCCATTGCATCGGCAAACTCTTGACCTAAAACTTTATGTGCAAGTTGAAATGATGCAACGGTGTAATTGGCTAATGTTGCGATATTCGGTAGTAATATACTATTTTTCTTTAATGTAATTGCAACGTTTTGATAGTTAATATAGTTTTCACTGAGTGATGTGCTATTTGGAAACATTTGCTTATTTATTGTCATTACAGCACTGATGTCGTCAAGTTCTAGCATTTTTTCTGAGCGCCCGTAAGGAACGAAAATAAATTCTATTTTTTTTCCTGAAATTTTAAATACTTGCTGCACCACTTCCAATTCAAAACCTGACATGTTTTCTTTTATAACGTAAGGAGGCTTTGACAGCCCAACCACTATTTTAAATGCTTGTTCGGCGCTAAGGTGTGCAGAGAATAAAGTCGCACCAATGAATATCAAGAGTTTTTTTAGTAAAATTATGTAGCTATTAGTAATATTCATTATTATTAACTTAGCTTTAACTAGTGATAGAGGCGTAGCTAGCCTGTAGCGAATTGATTAAGTGTCGGGGTGCTAGCTCAATTTCTAAGCCCCGTTTACCGCCACTAATGTAAAGTGTTTCTAATACTGTTGCACTGCTGTCGAGTAGAGTTTTTAATGGCTTTTTTTGCCCTAAAGGACTTACCCCACCAAGTACATAACCTGTAGAATTTTGTACCCTGATGGCATCGGCCATTTTTACTTTTTTAGCACTAAGGGCCTTGGCTATTTTTTTTAAACTAAGAGACAGGGCAACAGGAATAATTGCAACGGCAAGGTAGGAGTTGTCTACATCCACAACTAAGGTTTTAAATACGCATTCTTCGGCAACATTAAGTTTTTCAACTGCCTCAAGTCCAAATGACTTACAATTTGCATCATGCTGGTATTGATGCAATTGAAAAGGTAGAGATAACTTATTTAATTGTGCAATGGCTGGCGTCATTTTAGCCCCTATTAGTTATCTTCTAATGTGTAATGCTTTCCGATATTTTTTCTGCTAAAAGCAGGGTGATTGCACGCATTTTTTCGACTGCATGTGGGTAGCCATTATCGCTTAGTTCAACCGCGAACTTGAAATGTTTTGCTTGGTTTTTCGTTGCGTTTTTTAATCTTAGATCTGAAGATTTTAAGGTATAGTTCCCGACCAATATTACTTGTGATTGATGCGTAGCTTGAAATGCTGTTATTTTAATCACAATGTCGGCTGGTGTTGTAGAGTTTACTTCTGGTGTGACAGAAACGTTATAGTGTTTATTTATCGTGTTTAAGTCATTTGCCAACGCTTGCGCCAATCCTACGTTTAAAGGCTCTGCCCACATATGAAAGTTTGAGTAATGTAGTTGATGATTTGATAGTTGTAATACTAAATTAGGCTGTGCTAAATAATCAGGTAACTCCAATAAGGTTATCGATAGCGTCGATTTTTTTTCAGCTGCTGATTTTGCCTTAGCCGGCTCAACTGATATGGCTTTTGTTGGGCTGTTTAGTAAATAGTACTGAGTTTTTGGTGTGTTATTTGAGCTACAAGCCGTCATTGTCATAACAGAAAATAACATGATGATTAACGCTGTTTTCATTGTTGTGCTCCACTACGTTTTGTTGGTGTTGGTTCAATTGTTTCACCGTCGTTGAATATCAAACTATTAGGCTTATGTTTTAGTTGATTCAGTAATGGTTTTAACTCATTCATGGTTGCGGTAAGCGTTTTTAACGTAACGCGCAAGTCTTCGTAGCCTTTTGAGCCTGATGATAGGTCACTTGTTAAGGCATTTATACCGGCTAACGTAGTTGTTAATTGACTAGAAATTTGTTCTTGTTCAACTTGGTTAAGTAACGAGTTTAAGCTTTTACTGACACTTTGTAATTCTAGTGCTGTTTGACTGACTTCTAGCATTAGTTGATTGGCATTTTCGCCTAAATGCTCAAGTGGAAGGCTGTTTAAATTATCCATAAATTGCTCTGCTTTGGCAGTGATTTGTGCGAAATCATCAGAGCTAGTAGGAATAATGGCATACTCGTCGTATTTTGCGAGCTCGCTAATTGGTTGTTCTTTTTGGTGTTGAAGGTCAACAAACAAACTACCTGTTAAAATATTACCGGTGCGTAAAACAGCTTTTAACCCTCGTTTAATCCAGTGGGTATTCTGCTCCATCATTAAATTTGCGCCATCGTCATTATCAGGTAGTCCAACTCTTCCTGGTTGCAAGCTTATCAATACCGGAATTTTAAAGTCATCTTTTATTAGTTTGTCTTGAGCACGAGACAGAATGAGGTTGGTTGAACGAACTTTACCTATTTGTACTCCACGATACTCCACTGGCGCGCCAACGGTTAACCCTCGAATGGAATCACTTACGAGTACGACAAATTCAATGGAGCTACGATATCTTTCATCATCAGCCGCTTCATAGTTTGCATAAATATCATAATAAGAGCGCTCACCAATTTTTTCACCAATATCCATGCCTTCAGGGATGCCAAAAGTCACTCCATTGGTTAACATGGTTTCAAAGTTGCCCGTTTTAACTGAAATACCATCAGCGTTTAAATCTAAACTTATACCGCTAACATCCCAAAACTTAGTGTTGCTGGTAATTAACTGGTGATAAGGCGCTTTTATAAAAGCATTGTAGTAAACAACACGTTCTTCAAAGTTGAAATAAATATCTTCGAACTGCCCAACCGTTAAACCTTTATAAATAATTGGGTCGCCTTTTGAGTAGGCAAATTGGTCATCACTATTAAGCGTTATATGTAAGCCTGGTGTGCCAACTGGCGTAATGGGAGGCGATTCTAATGCAATATATTCATATGCTTCAATATCACTTTTACCGGGAGATATTTCAATATAGACGCCGGATATTAAGGTACTAAGCCCGGAAATACCTGCATGAGATATTTGTGGTGAAACTACCCAAAACATACTGTCATCAACTAGAAAGCGTTCTGCAGATTTTTTGATTTTTGCGGTGACGATAACACCGCTGCCGTTTTCATCAAGCTGAATTTTACTGACTTCGCCAATATCAACATTGCGTGATTTTATTTTAGTTTTACCTGCTTCCATACCTTCAGCAGTTGCAAAGTTAATGGTTATTTCAGAGCCTTCATTGCTCCATTGATAATAAAGCATCCAACAGCCGATAAAGACCGCGATTAAGGGAATAAACCAAACGGTTGATATGGTTTTAATGGGTTTTACCGTTGCAGTTGATGTTTGCTTATCATTCATAATTGTTTGTATTCTTCCAAATTAGTTTTGGTTCAAAGCTCATTGCAGCAAGCATAGTTACGATAACCACACCAGAAAAAGCCAAGGTGGCTGCGCCAGGGGTAATACTCATTGTTGGGCCTAATTGTATTAAACTTGCGAGAACAATAACGACAAAAACATCGATCATTGACCAGCGCCCGACAAATTCAGCTAGTCTATACCATTTTACTCTTTCTAAGCTTAAGCTATCACTTTGTTTTTGCACACTATAATTTAACCAAGCTAAAACCAATATTTTAGCTACCGGGACAATGACACTGGCAACAAAAATAATGATGGCAATGGGGTACGAGCCCAAACTCCACAATAAAATAACCCCACCAATGATTGTACTTGGGTCATCTTGACCAAAGAGCCTTGTTGTCATTATCGGCAGTGTATTCGCCGGTATATATAAAACCACAGCAGTAATTAATAATGCCCAGGTTTTTTGTACGCTCAGCGCATGTGAGCTGGGATCTTCTTGTGCAACATGGTGCTGACTTAAAGCAATGTCGATATCGTGTTCTTTTTCAACTTTAGCAAGTAATGTGTAAAGCTGATTTTTATCAAGGTGCAATGCGACTAATGTCATTGATAAAGAAAATAAAATAAAGGCATAAAATGACAAGCCAATTTCAATATCTGCCATAGAAATTATTTTAATTAAGCTAACCAAGGCGCCAATAAGAAATATCTCTACCATGCTCCATGGCAGCAATTTAAATACTAAATTGAGTAGCGAACGACCATGCTTTGGATATAGCCCTTTATTCATCGGAATTAACAGGTAAATAACTGTTAAAAGAATAATGGTCGGAATGGCAAATATAGTGAGAAATTCGATTAATGCTAATAACTGATAGTTATTGTTTATCAAAATAAAAAAACTAGCGCTGATATTGAATTTGTTTTCTAAGCCATTAGTACTAAATGACAAAAACTCAAAGGGCAAAGAAGCGATTAAGAAAATTAATGCGGTAATGGCAAAGGCTACTATTCTTTCATTTGCGTTGCGATGAATTGCACTTAAGGTAAAGCCACAGCGCGGGCACTGTGCTTTTTGATTTTCTGCTAGTTTAGGCAGTTTTATGCTTAAGGCGCATTCATGGCATTGAATGTCATCTAATTGAGTTTCTTGGTTTTGCAAATTCGTTCGGCTTACTTGCAGCCAGCTCCATCACAATAATCGTTATAATGTTAAATTAGCATATATTGACCATGATTTAATTAACAATTTTAGTAAAACCTGCTTCATCTTTAGATGAATGAAGGTTATTTGACTAAAACAGTAGAGGATGTTGGGAAAAAACTTATTTGCGACTATATTAATTAAAGAAATACAATAATTTAACGGAACTCATCATATATGGATAATAATAATTCTATTGAATTTTGTTTTTTAGCTGAACCGACTGATGTTAACTTTGGTGGCAAGGTTCATGGTGGAATGGTTATGAAATGGATTGATCAAGCTTCATATGCTTGTGCAGCTAAATGGAGTAAGCGCTATTGCGTAACTGTATCTGCCAATGGAATTCGATTTATTCGGCCTATTTTGGTTGGACAAATGGTGACAGTGAAGGCTCAAATAGTGCATACAGGAAAAACAAGTATGCACATATATGTGGCTGTTAGATCGGGAGATCCTAAAGAAAATGGCTCTGTTGTCACGAATCGTTGTTTCATTACCTTTATGGCAATTGATGAGTCAGGTTTTCCAATTAAAGTTCCGTCGTTTATGCCAAAAAGTGAAGAGGAAAGGTTGTTAGAAGAAGTAGCTATTGAAGCAAAGCAGTTTGCTAAAGCGCTTGATAATGACTTTGTTGAAAAACTGGGGTGGAAATAATGAGAAAATAACTACCTAATTAGCGCTGTTTAGTACTTTTTTAATTTGCCCCTGTAGCATCGGGACAACATCTTGCTCAAACCAAAGATTTTTCTTTAACCAGATGTTATTTCTTGGGCTTGGGTGTGGAATTGGTATAATTGCAGGGCTTGTTTCATTATAAAAGAACCGCCAATTTTTAACGGTTTCAGTTAAGGTTTTCTCTTTTTTATCGGGTAAGTGCCAATTTTGTGCATAAATTCCAATAGTAATAATTAACTCAACATTCGGTAGTTGTTTAAGTAATTGTTCACGCCATTTATTTGCACATTCTGGTCTTGGTGGCAAATCGCCAGATTTTCCCTTACCGGGGTAACAAAACGCCATCGGTAATATGGCAAAGATTTCATCATTATAAAAAGTTGTAGTATCAATACCTAACCATTGTCTCAACCGTTCACCGCTTTTATCATCGAACGGAAGGCCAGATTGATGCACTTTTATCCCCGGAGCTTGACCTGCAATAATAACGCGAGCAGATGGTGAAACTTGTAATACCGGGTTAGTTCCTAGCGGTAAATATTCTTCGCAAAGTGTACATTGGCGTATATCACTTAATAATTGAACAAATATTTCTGACATTAGTGGTAACCTTATGCAACTTAGTAATTAAAAGTTTCTAGTATCATGAGCACTTTATAGGCTTGGTATATTTTTGACATAAAAAAACGCTGTTATCACATAATGATAACAGCGTTTTCAATGTTAAGTTAACTGGTTTTTAACGCTTAACAGCAACTTTAGTTTTTACACTAACTTTTGCTTCAATACGTCTGTTTTCTGCGTGAGCAGCAGCATTGTTAGCCGTATTCAATAACTCTTCTTCACCCATGCCTTGCGCAGTTAAACGCGACGAATCAATACCAAATTCATCAGTTAATACAGCAACAATTGCATCAGCACGTTGCTGTGAAAGCTTTTTGTTAAAAGCAGCAGAGCCTTGGATAGAAGTGTGACCTTTAATCGCTAAAGATGTATGAGGGTATTTAGTTAAAAAGTCAGCGGCAAGTTTAATGTTATCTAAATATTCTGCTTTTACCACAGCTTTAGAGTTATCAAAATTTACTTGCAAACGTAACTCGTCATTGCCTTCTGAGAATACAGTACAACCGTTGCTGTCAACTTTGTTTGCAGCTGGTGTTGTTTTACATTGGTCTTTGCTGTCAACAACTCCGTCGTTATCACTATCAATAGGTTGAGCAACAACAGGAGCTACTTTTGCTGGTGCTACAGGAGCTTTAGCAGGGGTAGAACGAACAACTTTTTTGGCTGTATCTCCGAAAAAGTAAATAAAACCAATTTGTGCACTTAAGTCAGTATATTTGTTATCAAATTGGTAATGACCGTTACCTTCAAAATAAACAGCGCTTCGCTCGCTAAGGTAATGACGATAGCCAGCACCAACGTTTGCTGATACGTCTGAATCAATCACGTCAATAACACTCGCGCCACCCATAACATAAAAGTTTTGTTTAGTTGGAAAGTATAAATAATTTGCCGCTATATTTTTTCCAGATGGAGTGCTTGGAGCCCAACCTGTTCTGGTTAAATTAAGGTGTGTATAAGAAAGTCTCAATTCTGAAAACTCAGATAGGCGGTAACCTGCTTCGGCACCAACACCATTTGCATGCTCGATAAAGTCAACGTCATTTGGCGCCAATCTGTCATCATCGGTATTCATACGCATACCGTGAACACCGATATAACTTTTTCCCACTAGGTCTTCTGCTTTTGGTTGTTCTTCTGCAGAAACACCAAATGCACAGACTAAACTTGAAATTAATAAAGCTGATAATTTTTGTTGGCGCACAGTAAAATTCCTTTTGGCAAGTAAATGTTAATAAATTGTTTATATTGTAATTATTTTATTTCATTTTATTTCATTTTGCAGTATTTATATGAAAAAAAGCCCTATAAATTAAAAATTTATCAATATGTCTTCGACGTTAGTTAAGAATTTTATATTTATTGTATTTCCGCTCTGAATCGATACAGTTTTGCGGTATTGCTGATAAACCTCATTTAGCGCAAGTAACAATTAAATATTTGTATTAACTTATATTTGAATATGTTGCTCGCTAGGTATAATAAAGGCATCACAGGGCAGTAAACTGTTCATTTTAAGTAGTGCGAGTAACTAGGTAATATGATGAAAAATAAAACAACTTATTCAATAGGCACACAAGGTAAAAAATGGGGTGATGCTGAAAAGTCTCAGTGGCTTAGTATTCAAAACGTAAAACGCAGCTATTTGGAAGAGGTTGTTAGTAAAATTGATGCACTAGCGGCTGACTTTATTGTTGAGCAATATGGTTTACTAGAGTATCCAAATAAAAGTTACCCGCTATACGCTATAAAGTCAGCTAATTGGTTAGTTGATAAACCTGTTGTGTTAGTCACAGGTGGTGTTCATGGTTATGAAACCAGCGGTGTGCAAGGTGCCATTCGCTTTTTACAATCTACGGCAGAACAGTACCAGGAAGAATTTAACTTTGTTGTTTTACCTTGCATTAGTCCATGGGGCTACGAAACAATTAACCGTTGGAACCCGTTAGCGATTGATCCTAATCGTTCTTTTTATGCTGATAGCCCCGCTGGCGAATCAGCGGCTGCGATGCAATATGTTGCATCACTTGCGGTAGAGTTTATTGCCCACATTGATCTTCATGAAACGACAGATACAGACAACAGTGACTTTAGACCAGCACTTGCTGCAAGAGACGCGATTGAACAAAAAAACTGGAATATTCCAGATGGTTTTTATTTAGTCGGCGATACCACTAAACCACAAGATAAGTTTCAAAAAGCGATCATTGACTCGGTAGAGAAAGTGACTCATATCGCGCCAAGCGATGATGAAAATAGACTGATTGGTGTGCCTCTACAGCAATTCGGCGTTATCAATTATGCTGCTCGTGAGTTAGGTTTATGCATGGGATTGACAGACGCTCCTTACGTAACAACCACTGAAGTTTATCCTGATAGCCCGTTAGTTGACGATGAAAATTGCATTATTGCACAGGTTGCGGTTATCACCGGTGCGCTTAATTACTTGCTTGAGAATTAAGCGTTTAGAGAAATGAATTTTAAAATTTAATTTTACGTTTATCTACTAGTAAATAATGGATTTATTTTGATAACGGCATAAAAAACCAATACTTACTTAAAAGCACTGAATAGTGAAGCTATTCAGTGCTTTTTTATTGCCATTAATTGTTACAAAAGACTTGCCAATCTATATTTCTTACACTGGTTGAACAGTTGTTTGCTTCTATACTTTACATTCGACTCAAGTGGGAACTAGAGGCTAGAAATGGATGATTTAAAAGTAAAACTGAATGAACTCCTTAAGCAATTAACAACGCTAACCGAGTCATTAGAAAATGAACCTAACACACCGAATACTCCAAGCAGTGCCAGCACGAATGACAATAAAGACTTAGAAAGCATTGCCAAAAAGTTAGGTGAAATTATTGCCGCTGCTACGTCTGGAGCATCGGGCGGCTCAAGTGAAGTATTAACCCAATTAATTAGTATTTTAGGACCATCGTTAGCCGATATTGTCAAAAAGTTAATGGACAGGCTAATGCAAGATACCGAAAGCTTTATTGTTCGGCCTGTTATTGGTACGACCAATGAACTCAACTTTACTGACAATTCATTTGGCTTGCCTGGTACAAATGAATTGACCTTACCGAAAGGAAGTTTTGTTGATTATAAAGTGGCTACTGATTTATGTGATGAAATTATTTCACTGAAGTTTGATGTTAAAGCTGAACGACTCAATGAAGATATCGAACGAGTAGAGGTTAGGTTACTAGACAAAGATCTTGAAAAAATAGGGACAGATGACAGTGCTAGAGCAGGCAAAGAGCATGAAGGGGAAGCTATACCTCCTACTAGTGAGCAAGATAATGAAAACGATGAGTGGACGTTAACCATGGGGGTGAAGGTTAAATGGGCTGAAGTGCTTAAAAATGCGGGAGAGTTTATTTTACAGGTAACCGTAATTGACGATAACGGAAATAAGCATATTTCAATTCATAAAGTAAACTTTGTTGAAGTATTGCTTGATGATAAGAAGTTTAAGTCGGTAGTTCGCCGAAAAGAGCTTACCGATGCGGTATTAAAATATTTACAGGAAAATGTTAGCGGCTTAACCGCAGGAAAAGTTAAAAAATTGATGCAGGAGTTACTGAGCCAATCATCTGATAGTGTAAAAGATGCAGGGAAAAGTGAGAATGTAAAAACATCTGAAAACTCCTCGCCACGAAAAGAGTCAATGCCTAGCCCGCTTGATTCAAGTACGAAAACCTTGATTGATAGCTTAACTCCAATCTCAGGCCCAATTCATGGCAGTATGGGGCCCGCAAATTCATATAAAATAGGTAAAACTGAAGATGGCCGAGATATATACTTACATATTGGTTTTAATGGCCGGACGTGGACAACTATTGGCTGATTTGAGCGAGTTAAAACGTATTGCTTGGTTCAACGTTGAACTAGGTTAAATAGAGAATATCGGACGTTTAGTACTCCGATATTCTCGGCAAATTCGATAGCTATTAACCTGCATTCGTTAAGCGAACACTGGCCATGTTATTATTACAATGCTTGTTAATAGGGTTATCATCGCGATGGCCAATGCTAATGTTATAGTCCTCATTCTCTGCAATTAGAGGCGCGACTAATTGCGTAAATTTATCTGCAATCTTACTAATGTTTCTTCCTTGCGCACTTAGGGCATCAAAGTCAGCCTGATGTTTTTCCATTAAATTATCAAGCTTGCCAACCACCAATTCTTGCTTAGCTAATACAGCTTTATTTATCTGTAATGGTTGTTTTGAATTGGTAAACATTTGCTGACTCAATTGCTCAATTTGTTGTGAATAATTCCTTAATTGCTCTTCAATTACTGTTATAGGAGCTTGTAGCTTAGCCATTTTATTTTCTTCATGCTGCAAGGCCAAATATGCTTGCATCTGTTTCGGGTTTAATGGAATTTCAGAGATAACTTGGCAGTTATCTATTATTTTGATGGTATATACGTCGTTGGTTACTGTGTTTTTATTGGCTAAAGCGCTTTTACCAATAAGTGCAAGTGAAATCGTGGCAATTAATATAGTTGTAGTGAGTAATGTTTTGCGAAAGAACATATGTAAACCTTAAAATTTGGACTTATTACTAAGGTCGCAGCAGCACAATAAAAGTTTAGTTTTGTATGAATTTAATCGTAATTAATTTAATAACGATGGGAATTTGTGCTGTTAAATCTATGCTCTAGCGCAGTATAGCTCGCTATTTAGCATATATTTCCTTGCATATTCAGCAATACATGTTATTTTTCTTGCATTAATTAATTGAGGATGATTTTTCATGCCAAAAGCGAGTGATATAAAAAAGAATGCCGCGATAGAATATAACGGTAAAGTAATGATAGTTCGTGATATCGAACGTTCAGTTCCACAAGGTCGAGCAGGCGGTAGTCTTTATAGAATGCGCATGTATGATGTGGTTACCGGCGGTAAAGTTGATGAAACATTTAAAGCTGAAGAAATGTTAAATTTTGCTGATCTAACTCGTCGACCTGCAATGTTTTCATACGTAGATGGTGATGAGTACGTTTTCATGGACAATGAAGACTATACCCCTTACAACCTAAATACATCATCTATTGAAGATGAAGTTTTATTTATCAATGAAGATACTCAAGGGTTACAAATTATTATTGTTGATGGTGTGCCTGTAGGCGTTGATTTACCATCAAGCGTTGAATTAGTTATCACTGAAACTGACCCGTCAATTAAAGGTGGCTCAGCAACTGCACGTACAAAACCTGCAATTTTATCAACTGGCTTAACAGTTCAAGTACCAGAGCATATTTCTACTGGTGATAAAATTAAAGTTAATACTGAAGAGCGTAAGTTTATGGGCCGCGCTGACAAGTAATACTCTGTTGTGATTCAAAATAACAAGCCAACGATGTAAGTCGTTGGCTTTTTTATTACGCAGTTTTTAATTTCTCTACTTATAGTGATGGAACCATTTTTTAAATAAGAAGCCCTGTACGTAATCAGCATTTATTTGTCGGGCGAAAACAATATCACTTTCCGTTTCTATCCCTTCTAAAATAATTTTTTTGCCAGCACTGTGGGCGTAACGAATCAAAGCTTCAACTAACAACATAAAATCGGTATTGTGTTTCTCAGCCACAACATGTTTGTCTAGTTTTATATAATCAACTAACTGAATTACAGAGGTTGAGATCATCGAAAGCGGGTTACAAACATCGTCGATGGCAGTATTAATGTTACTTTTTGATAAAGTGTCAATCATTGTCAAGCTTTTAATCGCATCGTTAATTTCTGAATTTTCTATTAGTTCAACCACAATGTTGGCACTTTTAAAGCTCTTAAATAGTTTTAAAAACGGGTTCTTTTCATTGTCTTCGCCAGTAGAAAAATAAGAGTCTTGATCTAAATTGACAAATATATCGCTTTTAGTGGGGGCGTGGTCTAGTTGTAGCAGTTTTTGTTGGTATTCCACTTGGAAAAGGCTGAGCGGACTATCATGTAAAGCCGCATAAATTACATCTGGCGGAATGTTATTGTTATCTTTATCTGTGAACCTTGCTAAACATTCGTAGGCCATAATATCTTTAGATTTTAAGTCGACAATAGGTTGATATTCTACGCCATAACGCTGTGACTCAATTAGTTCAATTAAACTCAGTGGGGAGATTTGTTTGTTATTCATCCATTCTACAAATAAATTGCTTATTTGCGTACATCCTAGCTTGATATAGCTCTTGATTCTAAATGAGAATTATTTACATGTAAATCTTGGTTTGCAGTAATATATTGAAACTTAGTAGTTAATTTGCATTTTTAATGTGAAATTAACGTTTTAATTATTATCAAAGCATTAATTTCACTAATAGATGAGGGCTAAAGAAGCTCTTTAACAATAAGCTTTAAAAGAAAGGTTTCTCTTTCAATTGATAAGCCTTTTTTGGCACTATTGCGAATAACCGACTCGTTGTGTGCTATTGCTTCGTGAATATTATGCCAAAGCGGTTTCATACCATTTTGCAATTCATGAGGTTCAAGTTCAGGTGCTAGTAATTCAGCGTCAATATCGCAGGTATAGCAATATGACAACATATGAACTACATCAAAACCTGGTTTATACCAATTCCGATACTCCTCATAACAGCCGAACTCTTTAATATTGCTGACATTATGGGCACCAGTTTCTTCACGCAATTCACGAACTAAACCCGTAATATTATCTTCGCCTTCATCTATACCACCGCCAGGCAAACTATAATCGTGATAACGCTCGGTAAAAAGCAAAAGTATATCTTCACCTTTCATTACAATGGCACGTGTGGCTTTGCGGGTGAAGCTGTTGTCAATATTAGCGTGAAGATCGGTAACTTTAGTAGATTTTAATAAGCGCATAGCAGGTTATTTTGACGAAGTGTTTTTGATAAATGGGGATAGTTAGCGGTAAATTCAATATAAATTGAAGTCTATGTTTTGATTTTGAACGTGAAAGTTTTCAGTTTGGTAAGGTTTTACTGTTTTAAATGTATTGATTGTTAATTTTATGTTTCGTTTCCTTTCTTTTTATAGTTAATAAGTTTCGAAGTGAAATTTAATTTTAAATTTATAGGGTAAAGTGAAAGTTGTTGTGTAATAATACAGTTGTTGTAACGTTAATTAGGAGAGCATTATGTCTCACGAAGAAACTGTAAAAGCAATTGAGCCTAGCGAGCAAGCTATGGACATGTCAAAAACGATTGAACAGCAATTAACTGATGCCAATGATGAAATTGCAGATTTAAAGATGCAAATTGCTTGGTTAGAGCGCTCTTACGAATAAAACCAGAATTTATTATTTTAAAAGGCCGATACGAATATTCATATCGGCCTTTTTTCTTAGCGCTGTTGAACGAGTTATTAAACTAAACTTGCTAACATTTCTTCAGAATAAGGTGTTATTTCCTCACCTTTGCGAATTTTTTCAACGTAATCTGGGTTGGCAATAAACGGTCGACCAATGGCAATTAAGTTGAAGTTATCATTCTCAATGGCTTTACTAGCAGTTTCAGCGGTATAACTGCCGACGCCGACTAAGGTATTGTTGTAGTTTGCTCTAACGTAGCTAGATGCGGTGCCACCTAGATAATCGAACTCCATCGCATCATCAAATATACCGATATGTAAAAATGCTAATTGGCGTTTTTCTAGCTCTGGTAATAAATAGTCAAATACTTCTCGGTCTTTGGCATCTGTTGCCATATTAAAATAGGCGCCTGGTGTCACGCGTAAAGCGGTTCTGTCATTGCCAATGCGCTCGATGATGGCGTCTACTACCGCTAATGGAAAACGTGCCATATTTTCTGGCGTTTCGCCGTATTCATCTTGACGTTTGTTACTGTCAAAATGTAAAAACTGATCGATAAGATAACCATTAGCACCGTGAATTTCTACACCATCAAAACCCGCTTCAATAGCATTGGCAGCAGCTTGTGCATAGTCATTAATTAGGCCATCAATATCAGTTTGAGTGACTGCTTTTGGTACTTGGTAAGTCAATTCACGCATTCTAGGAACGCTGCCTTCAACAGCAATTGCTGATGGCGCAAGTACATCGCCTTGTTCAAAAAAGTGTGGATGTGCAACTCGGCCAGTATGCCAAAGTTGAGCAAAAATTTTACCGCCGTTGCCATGAACTCTTTCTGTAACCGCTTTCCAACCAGTAATTTGTGCTTGGGTAAATAACCCTGGCGTATTTGGGTAGCCTTGTCCGTCAGGTCGAATAATAACCGCTTCAGATATGATCAAGCCTGCATCTGCTCTGCGGCCATAATATTCTGCCATGGCTGGTGTTGGTACTAAATCTTGGTCAGCCATACAGCGTGTTAGTGGCGCCATTAAAATACGATTGTTTAAAGTAATAGTATTGTTCAACGCAAAAGGTTGGAATAAGTTATCGGTCATGATGTTATCTCTATCTTGAATGTTTATTCAAGATACTCTTATTTGAATAAGCGTTCAAGTATTATTTTGAACAAGCATTCAAATAAAGGTATGATGTAATCATTAACGTTAATAATGCCATGTTAGAATTTGAAAAATTATGAGAAATGCTGAATTTGATAGAGAAAAGGTACTGCGTTCTGCCATGATCGCCTTTATGGATAAGGGCTATGCTAAAACCAGTATGCAAGACTTAAAAGCCGCTACGGGTTTGCATCCTGGTTCTATCTATTGTGCTTTTGAAAATAAGCGTGGCTTACTATTGGCAGCATTAGGGCAATATCGCGAAGATAGAGCGCAAGAATTTCAACATTTCTTTTCCGCTGAACGACCCAAACTAGTGCAATTAAAAAACTATCTTGAACATGTTGTGCAAGAATGTATTAGTTGTCAGGCCGCGCAGGCCTGTTTACTGATTAAGGCGTTAAACGAATTGGCTGAGCAAGATGATGAAGTACAAGCCATTTTGATAGAAAATATAACAAACTGGCAAACCTCGATTGAAGGCGTATTTAGTCAGGCGATAGCTAATAAAGAACTGATGGGGGAGCGCTCAGCTGCGCAATTATCTCGATTTTTTATTATGGGGATTTATGGCTTAAGAACTTATGCGCAAACCCATCCTCAGGCTGATGTTATGCATGAACTGGCTGAGCAATTATTTTCCGATTTGTGTCAGGAATAATTATTGACCAGAGAAGACAATTTACTTAGTGTAGCCAAGTGATAATCTAGGGCGTGTTGAACTTTGCAGTATAAATTTTGTTCGAATTAAAGGTGGTTTAATCAAGGCGTCACGATTGAAGTATAGTTATTCTATATAAATGAGTGACAACGCAGAGTAAATCGCCTTTAAACGAATCCAAAAGACAAGGTTTATTTAGCCTTTTTACTGCGTTATCGTCTTTTTATGTGGAACAACCACATGGCAAAGACTCTGCCTTGTATAAAAACTAAATGAACTGTTGCAAAAATATACAGTAAAGTTCAGCACGCCCAGTCTAAACAATTAGTTAAAAAGAATAGTTAAAAGGAATAACTTTGTCTTTAAAGATAACGGCACTTAGCCATCACATTGTGGATGGCAATAACTCTCGATGCCTATTCTCCAAGCTTTCATTAGCCATTGCACAAGGTGAATGTATTGCTTTAATGGGTGACAGTGGCAGTGGAAAAACTACACTTCTTAATCTTATTGCTGGTTTAGAGCCTATTCAACAAGGTAACATTGCGGTTGCTGATTTATCGTTAGCAAAAGCGTCAGACGGTCAGTTAAGTCAATTAAGAAAAGAATATATTGGCATTATTTTCCAGCAATTTAATTTGTTAACTGGCTTATCAGTACAAGACAATATTGACTTTAGCGCAAAATTATCTGGCCGATTTCAAGCAGAATACGGCCTAGCGTTAGCAAAAGAGCTTGGCATTACTAGCTTACTATCAAAATTCCCCGCAACACTCTCTGGTGGTGAAATGCAGCGAGTGGCGATTGCTCGGGCTTTAAATGCTAAACCACATTTATTATTAGCTGATGAACCAACCGGTAATTTAGATGACACCAACAGTGAACATGTTGTTTCACAATTGGTAAAACTGGCAAAATCTAATAATACGGCTTTGTTAATGGTGACGCATAGCGCTGAAGTTGCACGGCGTATGGACAAAGTTTATCGATTAGCTAACGGCACGTTAACTTTGTTAGATGCATAGCCTAATGAGCAAAAACTTAACCAGTGAACAAGCTTATACCACGAGCAAGTATTCAGAATTTTTCTTAGTCGCGAAAACCTATGCGGCCGAATATTTTCGCAAACCTTTGCTGAATTTAGGCTTTATTTTTAGTTTAGCGATAGCCACCAGTACCTTGCTTTGTATTCTGATATTAAATGATGCCAGTAAACAACAATATCAAACCGCCAATAGCCGTTTAAAATCACCAATTGCTTTTAATATTCTGCCTGAGAAAGGTAAAACAATATCGATTAATGACTTTGCTAAATTACGTGAATTAGGCTTTTCACAGGTAAATGCGGCGCATGTTTTTCAACAATCATTGGCCAATGGCAAGAAAGTTTCTTTTCGCGCGCTCGATATTTTACCTTTTGTACTAACTGCCCCTGAAAGCTTTACCAGCGAGGCAATTAATATCAGTCAAGACTACGCAAAAAAACTTGGTATTGTCGCTTTGCCAAATCAAAAAGCTCAACTGTTGTTGGCTGATCAGCATAGTATTGCAGTAAAGATTAATCAGGTGAATGATTGGGGGCAGGTGGCACTAATCGATATCAGCTTAGCTTGGCAATTATTTCCTGATATTAACGGTTTTAGTCATTTGATGGTTGGCCAAATGTCGAGCAGTGAAGTTGCCCGGCTCGAAGCGGCTTTACCTAAGCATCTTGCGATACAAGAAGCTTGGTCGATTCAAGAGCGTGAGGGTTTTGCTGATGCTTTACATCTTAATTTATCGGCATTGGCCATTTTAGGTTTTATCGTTAGCTTATTTATTGCTTTTCAAGCAGCAAACCAGGCGTGGGCAAAGCGTGGTGAATTAGCTGCACAGTTAAGGTTACTGGGCATAAAACTTAGCACTATTCAAAAAGTCATGTTGTGTGAGTCGTTAATTTTAACCCTTTTGGCCAGTGTGCTTGGGGTTTTTATCGCCGTGGTCTTAGTGTCTTTCTTATTACCTATGTTGGGGCTGACCTTAGAGCAACTTTACCGTTTGCAAGTCAGTGGTCATTTTCAGTGGCGCGGCGAATATAGTTTATGGGCATTTTTAATTTCCTTTGTTGCTGTTGTTGCGGCGCTAATAAAGCAGTTTCGACAGATAAGCTCTGTTAAAATCGCTTTTACTGCGCGCGCTCAGGCTAAGCCATTTAACTTTCAAGTGACTGGTTTTATTGCCTTGGCATTATTACTTGTTCATTTTTTATGGCCTGATGATTCATGGACACAATTAATGCTTAAGTATGGCGTGATACTTATTGCTAGTGTGGTCATTTTACCGAATGTATTACGATATTTACTGGCAGCAATGGCGATTTTTACTCGCTCGTTTCGACTGAAATTCATTTTTCAGGATGCTCGACAACAAGTGGCTCGGCGCTTTTTACCTATTGCGGCTTTTTACTTAGCACTAACCGCCAGCATCGCAGCGGCGTTAATGGTCAATAGTTTTCAAAATTCATTTGAATCTTACTTAAATCAACTACTCAGTGCTGATTTGTTTGTTCGTTTTAACCATGAGCAAAAACCTAAAGTAGCGCAATGGCTTGATAAGCAAACTGATGTTGAAGAATATGTTTTATTTGAAAGTACCATCGCGAAATACCAACAGGGCACACAACAAGACACGGTTGAAGTATACCGACTGGCTTCAAATAAACAGCAGCAAAGCTTGATACTTAAATCGGGGGTATTTGTTCCGTTTTTCGAAAACAAAAGTACAGCTAAAAGTATTGAGAATAAGAGCACAACAGATACCGATAACACAATAAAAAATTGTTATATCAACGAACAATTGGCCTACAAACGCTCAATTGCATTGCAACAAACTATTGATATTACACAAGGGCTACAGGGATTGACTTGCCACGTAAAGGGCATTTTTTATGACTATGGTAATCAGGGTTTTGCTATCAAAATACCGTCACACAAAAGCATTGAGGCGCTTTCTGGCTGGCAAGAAACTGGTTTTGGTGTATTTTTAGCTGAACACTCACAAGCTAACGCGTCAGAAGCTAAAAAGGCAAAACTGGTCGATGAACTTGGGCTAGATGAGAGTCAAATTTATCAGCCAGAAGAAATTAAAGCGTTGGCGTTAGCTATTTTTAAACAAACATTTCTACTGACCCAAGCGATTGCGTTTGTGCTGCTTTCTATTGCTTGTTTTGGACTTTTTCTATCCGCGAATGGTTTAGAACTAGCGAGAAAGTCGGATTTACATATTCTCAGTAGTTTAGGTTATAGCCGAATTGGGCTGTTCAGTCATATGTTGTCGCAGTGGTTTATTTTGGCTTTAGGCACTATTTTATTGAGTTGGCCTGTGGCGGTTGTTTTAGCTAATGCTTTAGTAAGCCTAATTTTGCCAGCATCATTTGGTTGGTCAATGCCGTTAGTGTTAAATGTAACCTCGTTTGGTGTTAGTAGTTTAATTGGTTTGATAATACTGATACCGGCGTTAGCCATCCCGCTTTATAAACTCAATATTAGAGCGAGTTTGTCATGAATATAAACTTAATAAAACCTCGTCAAAACCGCAATGCCGTAGGTAACACTAATACAGGGTTTGTGGCTTGTTTGGCATTGTTTATATTGATATTTAGCAGTGCCTGCAGCGATAAAGAAGCGACAAAACGTTCGCCATTAAAAGGGCTGGGTGATACCACTGGCTTTTTTGAAAAGCCTGCTAGAAGTAATGTTATTGAATTTCCAGCTGCACATGCGCCACAAAAGTCTTATCAGCAAGAATGGTGGTATTTAACGGCAAATTTAACCACTGAAAGTGGTGAGGCATTAGCAACACAATGGACCTTATTTCGTCGTGGCGTTGAGAATAAACACTGGTATTTTGCCCATGCCGCATTGGCCGATGCACAGCATCATCAGTCGGCATTTCGCAGTGCAAGAGCAGAACTAGGTAACCTTACGATTAATAGCAAAGTTACCGAGACTAAACCTTTTAATGCCAAAATTGATGACTGGCAATGGCAATCATCAAAAGGGCTTTTACCCGCAAACTTACATTACGGTAACTTTGTTAGCAAAGACGCTAGCGATAATGCCAGCCCAGATGCGACAAAAGAGGCGCGAAAAGGTAAAGAACTTTGGCAAGTTAACTTGAACCTAGCGCTTGATGAAAGCTCGTCGGCTAACCCAAAAGAAAATTACTTTTTACAGGGCGATAATGGTTATAGTCAAAAGCATCAAACCTTAGCTATTGCGAGTCACTATTATTCACAACCTTTTATAAAGGTAAGTGGTGAAGTGTACTGGCAAAATAAATGGCAAAAAGTCACCGGGAATGCTTGGTTTGATCGCGAGTGGGGCTCGCAAATGTTGGCTGAAGACCAACAAGGTTGGGATTGGTTTTCATTGCGGCTAAATGAACAGACGGCTTTGATGGTTTATCGTATTCGTTCCACTGATAAAGATTACCTTTATGGCAGTTTAATGCAGCGAGACGGCACTATTCGCACCTTGTCATCAGAAGATATTGTTATTAAAAGTCATTTTTCCAACAAGTCAGTCGCTAATGCTGAGTATCCAGACTCATTTGCAATTGAAATTGCGCAAGAAGAAATTGATATAACAGTGAAGGTGATTAATAAAAGTCAGATCATGCGTTTTGGTATTGAGTATTTTGAAGGCATGGTGTCGTTTAGTGGCAGTCATCAAGGCCAAGGTTTTTTAGAAATGACAGGATATGATAAATAAGGATCTCAGCTGAAAGCAATTGGCTTGAGATCCTATAGCTAACTATTGGATAATTAGTGCGCTTGCGACGGTTTATTACTGCGGAGTAAGGTGGTAAATATCAGTAAATTGGCAACAAACCAAAGATCTTTAATCAGGAAATGACCACCAGTAGAAAGTAATGTTTCGCTTGATAGTGCTGCGGGCCAACTTAAAAAGAAGGTTTGTGTTACCGCAAATACCGCACCAGACATCAATACCGAAGGTACCAACAGCTTTTGATTAAATATCGCTAATATCACAAGTGTTAACGCTATTAGGTCGTAAACACCGATAAGGTTAGAAGTGGTTTGAAGATCCCAAACGTTATACATCCACGACATCAACGGTGAGCTGCTGACCAAAGCTTCAATGCCCTTCGCTTCAAGTAAAGTGAATTTCATACCACCAATCCAAAGCAATACTAATACGACGGGAAAAGCATTTAACCAAATCGCTTTACGGCTTTCTAAATAAGGTCTAGTAAGGAAAATACCGATAGAAAGTAAGGCAAAATACTTGATCACGCCTTGACCAGAGCCAATCGCAGGAAATCCGCCCAGAGATTCTATCCACATGCTACTCCCTAACAGTGGTAACAGCGCAACCGTACTTAATACAATGATAAATGCACCAAGTTTGGCTCTTAGTTCAATACGTTTAATCGCTAACACTGATAAAGCGGCTGCGATAATAAAGGCCATACCAGCAATGCTGTTGAAAACCATATTCGGCAGTAATTCGCTAATACCAAAAAAGTCAGTGGTCATCGATATATGACTATGGTGACCCATGAGTAAAATACTCGTGCCTAACAATCCCATAGAGATTGCAAGTAATATCAGTAGTGCGGTGTAGTGCAGATTTTTCATTTAAATGTCTTTTTTAGCGTAAATTTATCAATATTAACGCCAGCAAATTAATGCAGCGTTTAATTCCCAAATTTTTAGGTAGTTCCTAATAACTTGTGCAAAAGACCTAATAGCCAGTAAAAATATTTCAATAAAATTCGCCTACTTTGATATTTGGTAAGTTTTACAAATTAATTTACTTTATGAATTCGTATGCAGTTGGTAAGGCAAGGATTAAATGTGTACTCTCGAAATACTGTCTTTGTTGACCCTGTCGCCTTGTTTTCATATCTGATCGAAGCAGGCGTTTACTTTGTAAGGTTTTTAAATGCGTCGTTACTTCCCAAAATTTAAATTGTCTAAGCCCATGAAATTAAATAACTTAAAAACGATCACTTGTGCTGTTCTTTTAGGCAGTGGCTTGACTGGTTGCATTATTGCGATAAAAGCACCGTCTATAACGTCTGATGTTAGCCATTTGGCGACCGCTAAGGCTAGTAGTACTGTCAGTGATGAAAAAGTTATGGGCAAGCCCGTGGTATACCAAGTTTTTACCCGCTTATTCGGCAATAAAAATACCACTAATAAACCTTGGGGAACGATACAAGATAACGGCATAGGAAAGTTCAGCGACTTTAATGATGCTGCACTAAATGGCATTAAATCACTCGGTGTTAGCCATGTTTGGTATACTGGAGTGCCACACCATGCACTAATTGGCGATTACACAGAATTTGGCATTGATAATGATGACCCTGATGTGGTTAAAGGCCGCGCAGGCTCGCCGTATTCAGTAAAAGATTACTATAGTGTGAACCCTGACTTGGCCGATGACCCTGCTAATCGCGTGGCAGAATTTGAAGCACTGGTAAAACGCACCCATGATCACAACATGAAAGTGATTATTGATATTGTGCCGAACCATGTTGCGCGCGCATATCACTCAATTGATAAGCCTCAAGGTGTTAGAGACTTTGGCGCAGATGATAATAAAACCGTCGAATTCGACCGAGATAACGACTTTTACTATGTTGTCGGGCAAGATTTTAAAGTACCGAAAGCGATGAATAATTATGCTCCGCTCGGTGGTGAAAGTCATATTTTAGCTGATGCGACTTTTGTTGAGTCACCAGCAAAGTGGACAGGTAATGGCTCTCGTGCCGCACAACCGCACTTTAATGACTGGTATGAAACGGTAAAAGTTAACTACGGCGTAAAACCAGATGGTAGTTATGCTTTTACTCGCTTACCTGAGTCTTACCGTTTTAAAGGTTATCAAGCGCACGCGGCATTTTGGGCTGATAAAGACGTACCGAGTTCATGGAAAAAATTCCGTGACATTACTCAATATTGGTTAGCCAAAGGCGTTGATGGCTTCCGTTATGATATGGCTGAAATGGTGCCGGTCGAATTTTGGAGCTATTTAAACTCTTCAATAAAAATGACTAACAATGATGCTTTTATTTTGGCTGAAGTGTACAACCCAAAGGAATATCGTAACTATATTCAACTTGGAAAAATGGATTACTTATATGACAAAGTCGATTTTTACGACCGCATAAAAGATATTATGCAAGGCCATGGCAATACTGGTGATTTGGCGACAATTCAGCAGCGCTACAGTGATATTGAAAGTCATTTACTGCATTTTCTTGAAAACCATGACGAACAGCGAATTGCCAGTAATGACTTTGCTGGCAGCGCTGAAAAAGCTAAGCCTGCTATGGTGGTTTCAACCTTAATCAGCCGTTCACCTACCATGCTTTATTTTGGTCAAGATGTTGGCGAAGATGGCAGTGAAGAAACTGGTTTTGGTGACCCAACGCGTACCACTATTTTTGACTATGCTGGCGTACCGGCTCATCAACGTTGGATGAATGGTGGCAAGTTTGATGGTGGACAACTTTCAGCTGCTGAGACAAGCTTACGCGACTTTTATCAACGTCTGCTTAATATTTCAGCCGAAAATAGCGCAATGCAAGGACAATATGCCAGCTTGCATGAGGTTAATCGCAAAGCACTAACCAGCTATAACCATTTACAATTTGCTTTTACCCGTTGGTCAGGACAAGAAAAACTGATAGTGGTGAGCAACTTTGATAGTGAAAATAGCGTTCAATACCAGCTTGAAGTACCTGCGCAGTTAATTAATCAATGGCAGTTATCAGTAGGGCAATATCAAGTTGAAGACTTACTTTATGGCGCAACTAATACCTTAACGGTGCGTGACGATAAAACAGCGAGTATCGATGTGAAATTAGCACCACTTGCCTCTTTCGTCTTTCAACTACAGGCGGCTAAATAATGCTAAATAGAATAACAATCCAACGACCTTCATCAGCAATGTTCAGCGCTTTTACTGCGCTGTTATTTAGCCTTTTTAGTGCTGCGTTATTTGCCAGTGACTATGTTAGTCATCACGTACAGAGTAACAAGTTAGTCATTACAACAACTGACGGCGTAGTCGAAATTAACGCGCTTAATCAAGCAGCATTTGAAGTGCATTATCAGTTAAATGGTGTGAAGCAACTACCATCGTTTGCCATTGATAAACAATCTCAAAGTTCGGTATTAGCAAATACGTTAAGTAAATCGCTAACGATTAAAGACTCAGCTAAGCAGTTAATGTTCTCTACAAGCGAGCTTGTTGCACGCATTGATAAGTCGCCATTAAGCATTAGTTATCAAAAGCTGTCTGGTGAACTTATTGCGCAAGAAGAACAGGGTTTTTTCTCAAAAACTCCTGTGCAAGCTAGCAAAGCTGCGAGTAACGCGCCGCAGGAAACAGCTTTTAACCTTGGTTTTCGTTTCAAGTTACAGCCACAAGAAAAAATTCTTGGCGGTGGCCAACGCGTATTAGGTATGGATCGCCGTGGTCAGAAAATGCCGTTATATAACCGCGCACATTATGGCTATGAAACCCAATCGAACCAAATGTATTACGGTTTGCCAGCAATTATGTCGAGCAATAAATACATTATAGTTTTTGACAATTCTGCTAACGGCGAGCTTGATATTGCCGCCACTGAGAAAGATATTCTACAGTTTAGTGCAGTTGCAGGTCGCAGTTCATATTTAATTATGACGGGCGAGAGCTATCCTAAGTTAATTGAAAACTTAGTAAACGTTAGTGGAAAACAGCCATTACCGCCGCGTTGGAGCTTAGGTAATATTGCGAGCCGTTTTGGTTATCACAGTGAGCAAGAAGCACGCAGTGTTGTGCAAAAATATCAAGATGAAGACTTTCCACTTGATGCCATTGTTTTCGATTTATACTGGTTTGGCCCTGATATTAAAGGTCATATGGGTAACTTGAACTGGGATGAAAAAGCCTTTCCAACACCTGTTGATATGATCAAAGATTTTAAAGCCGATGGTGTCAATACCATAATGATCACCGAGCCGTTTATTTTAACATCTTCAAGCCAATGGCAAAGTGCGGTTGAAAACAAAGCGTTAATGAAAAATCAAGCAGGCGCACCGGAAAAATTTGATTTCTATTTTGGTAATACTGGCTTAGTTGATGTCTTTGATATTAAGGCTCAAGACTGGTTTTGGCAATACTATCAGCAATTAGCAGAGCAAGGCGTTGCAGGTTGGTGGGGCGATTTAGGTGAGCCAGAAGTACATCCTGCCAATGGCTTACATAACTTAGCCGGTGAAAATGTTACTGGTGATGAAGTGCATAATGTTTATGGCCATCAGTGGGCTGAAATGGTTTATCAACGCCTACGAAAGTTTCAACCAGATACTCGTCCGTTTATTTTGATGCGTTCTGGGTTTGTTGGCTCGCAGCGTTATGGCATGGTGCCCTGGACAGGTGATGTTAGCCGCAGCTGGGGCGGTTTTAAGCCACAAGTAGAACTGGCACTACAAATGAGCTTAATGGGCTTAAGTTACACTCATTCTGATTTAGGTGGTTTTGCTGGTGATAGCCCAATTGATAAAGAGCTGTATATTCGCTGGTTACAATATGGTGTGTTCCAACCGGTGTTTCGTCCACACGCGCAAGAAAATGCTAAGCCTGAGCCTATTTTCCACGATACTGAAACTAAAGATATTCTGCGTGAGTACGTAAAACTGCGTTACCGCTTAATGCCTTACATTTATTCATTAAGTCTCGAAAATAGCTTAACGGGCATGCCGATTATGCGTCCGATGTTTTTTGAAGATGAAACTAACTTAAATTTAATTGATGAAAAAGACAGCTATTTCTATGGCGACGCATTACTGGTTGCACCGGTAACTGAGCAGGGTGCACGTTCAGTAGATGTTAACTTGCCATCAGGACCTTGGTTCAACTTTTGGAATGATAAGCGCTATCAAGGTAACCAAACAATCACCGTTGAAGCGCCATTAACACAAACACCGGTGTTAGTGCGCGCGGGTGCGTTTATTCCTATGGTTGATGCGGTGCAATCGACCAAAGATTACAACACTAAAAATTTAACCTTACATTATTACGCTGATGACTCTGTTAAATCAGCCACGTCAACTATGTATAACGACGATGGTAAAGATCCGAAGTCATTGGCTAATAATAGCTTTGAAACATTATCTTTTACCGCGACGCAAACAAATAAGCAATTGAGCATTGAATTGCAACGCAATGGTCAATATGCGGAAATGCCAGCACAGCGTACGGTTAATCTTGTGATATATAATTGGCAACGTAGCGAAAAGCAAGTTTATATTTCTGGTAAAGCGATTAAACGTTTAGCCAATGCTCAGCAATATGCCGAAAGTGAAAGTGGTGCTTGGTACGACCATGCTAAGCAACAATTGCAAGTAAAATTCAATTGGCAGCAGTCGGTAAAGGTAAGCGTTCATTAGCCATTTTTTAAGCGTGTAAAGGGTTAGTACCTTAAAGTTAAATTGTTAAAATATTGTAAAATAATTAGATTTATTATTGCTTTCACAACAGCACAGTGCAATCATGAATTTAGTATTTTGATATTGTAACGAGGTATAAGTTTGCACGCATTACATGGTGAATTTAATATCAATATTGATAACAACATTATTAACATTACCGTTAAAGGTGCATTTAATGATGTTGGCGCTAAAGCCGTAATTGAACAGCTAGTGCAACATATAGCAACCTTGAATAATGAGCCGTTTGCAATTCTAGGAAACTTACTAGAATTTGAGGGCGGCACACCTGAAGTTTTTGCCGTATCAGATGAATTCAATGCTTGGCTAAATAGCAAAAACATGGTCGCTAAAGCGTTAGTTTTCACTTCGCCTGCACTTATTATGATTGAGCAAACCTTCGTAAAATCAAAGGAAGGCCAGAATATTCAATACTTTGCTGACGAGGAAAATGCTACAGCCTGGATAAATCGTCAATTTGTAAAATCGAGTAGTAAATTAGCTTAACACTTAGACGGTAGTGACAAAATTGTTAAAATTTGTACTGTGATTAATATCCACTAACTTATTTTTTCTGAAGGTTTTTACTTTAAGTTTTTGTAATTAAATTCTTTATTTTACTTTTTTGAGTGCGTGCTATTTCTAATTATCTTCGGAAAATGTGCTATTTATCAAGTTTTCCTGAATTGAAGCTTGGTTGCCATTGTTAGATTAAAATAAATAATTTACACTGCTGCTACGTTTTTAACTGAGTACTGTCTGTGTTTAATCGCATAATAATCATAATGTTCGCACTATTGTTTGCTAGTCAAACAGTCGCTGCTGCGTTTGATTCTCACAGTACCCATCAAGAAAACGATACTAATCAAAGTTTATCTCATCGAACCTTGGATGAATCGCATAATTCACATCAAGAAGGCACATTAACTGCTGCGCATTTTGAAGTGAGTAATGATGCTGAAGAAAATCAATTTGATTGTCATCATTGCTGCCATTGTCATGCGCCATCGGGCGTGTACATCGCATGTAATGTTGAATCAAGCTTATTGCACAAAGGTAACGACAATATATTAGCCGATAAAACCGCGCTATTGTCGCTTTGGATCTCACCAGAACATCGCCCTCCAATCGCTTAATTTTCTGTAATTATTTTGCCAAACGGAACTGTTAATTAGCTCCGCTGGCAATGACATATTGTAAACCTAGTAAGTTACCTGTGCTCATTGATGAGTTCACAGGTGAATAGCATCCGGCTGTTGCCGTGATTTTAATGTGCTTATTTAACTAGGTTTATCATCTCAAATAGAAAATTAAGAGATTTTTAAAATGACAACAACCAATATTAAACGCGACAAAAAAAATGCATGGTTCGATGGTTTTAATAAAAGTAAACATTCAAGTTACAAGCCTTACCAGGTAATTTTACTCCTTAGCATCATGTTAAGCGCTGCGGTAGAGGGAGCTGAAAGTAAGCTTCAATCACGTGATGAACACCAGCAATTAGTAAGTAAAAGTTCCTCAAATGAAAGTGCATCAAATAAAAATGTAGAACATGATCATTCACATGCAATTAGCACAGTTCAAGAAACAAAACATCGAACAGAAAATAAAGGCGATGATCATCAACATAGTGAAGTGGAAACTTCGGATGAACAAGCACATGAAGAGGGTATTAGTTTTAGCCCTGAAAAAATGGCCATTGCCGGTATTGAAGTTGCTCCTGTTGTGCCGCAAATATTTGCCAATAACGTGTATGCGCCAGGTGAAATAAAAGCCAATGGTTATAAAAGTTATGTTGTTTCACCGCGCACTGAGTCGGTGATCGTTGCTCGACATGCGACGTTGGGACAGCATGTAGAAAAAGGTGATGCTTTAGTGACACTTTTTAGTGAATCGGTCGCCGAGGCACAAGCGAATTACCGTGTGGCTTACAATGATTGGCAACGAAACAAAAAGCTCGGTAATGCAACGGTTAGTGAAAGTCGCTTGTTAAGCTCTCAAACTGATTATGTTTCCGCGTATAGCCGTTTAAAAGCCTTTGGTTTAACTGAAACTGCAATTGCTGAAGTAGCTCAAGATCACTCATCAAATGCTCATTTAGGAGAGCTAGGGGAATATACCTTAATTGCCCAGCGTGAAGGTGCTGTACTCAGTGATGATTTCGCCCAAGGCCAGCGTATCTCAGCAGGTGAAGCTATTATGGTACTTGCCGATGAAAGTGAACTTTGGGTAGAAGCCCGAGTGTCACCCAGTAAACAATTGAACTTACCTAAAGGCACTCAAGCGGTACTTGAAATGGCTAATGAGTCATTTGCGGCAACCGTTATTCAAGAAGCTCATACTATCGACCCTAAAACGCGAACTCGCATTGTTCGTTTAGTGGTTAAAAACATAAATGATCGCTTACATCCGGGTATGTTCGTCAACGTTAACTTTAGTTTCAATACACAAACCAAAGTGATGGCAGTACCTGAGTCAGCCCTTATGCGCTCCATTGACGGTGATTGGACGGTATTTGTTGAGGATCATCCCGGTGAATTCGCTGCAGTAGAAATTGAATTAGGACGTTCACTAGGCGCTTATCGTGAAATATTAGGGCTTGCTCCACACACACGAATAGTCACTAAAGGCGCATTTTTTGTTGCCTCTGAAATTGCAAAAGGTGGCTTTGACCCGCATGGCCACTAGTCAATCATCAGTAGCGAAAGAAATTGGAGCAGAAATTCATGTTTAATAAATTAATAGATTTTTCTGTCAATAATCGCCTGTTGGTGATGTTGATGTTAGTGGCAACACTTGTCGGTTCGGTATTTATCATCCCAAAACTTAATTTGGATGCCTTTCCGGATGTCACCAATGTACAAGTGGCGGTAAACACCGAAGCTCCTGGGTTAGCGGCTGAAGAAGTCGAGCAATTAATTACCTACCCAATAGAAGCGGTAATGTATGCTATGCCTGATGTTGAGCAGGTTCGCTCAGTTTCAAAAACTGGCTTGTCAGGTGTTACGGTTGTTTTCAAAGAAGGCACGGATATTTATTTTGCTCGGCAATTAGTGTTTGAGCGCTTACAAGCGGCAAAAGAGCTTATTCCTGCGGGTGTAGGAACACCTGAAATGGGGCCAAATACCTCTGGTTTAGGGCAAGTATTTCAGTACTTATTGATTGCTGATAAAGATGCTGGCTATGATGCGATGGCGTTGCGTAGCTTGAATGATTGGATAGTGAAACTATTAGTGATGCCTGTTGATGGTGTGACTGATGTGTTGTCATTTGGCGGTGATGTTCGTCAATACCAAGTTAATATTGAAGCCAGTAAATTACTATCTTACGAGTTAACTCAAGCCGATATTGTTACTGCTTTAGATAATAACAATAGTAACGTTGGCGGTTGGTACATGAACCGAGGCCAAGAACAGCTGGTTATTCGTGGTACCGGTTGGTTCAGTGGCGGTGAAGCCGGTATTACTGATATTTCGCAAGTGCCAGTGAAAACAGTTGCTGGCACGGTTATTACTGTTGCTGATGTTGCCACGGTTGAGCTGGGTAGTGAAATTCGTCAGGGCGCGGTAACAATGACGCGCCGGACAGAAAATGGTGACATTGAAAGCCTAGGTGAAGTCGTTTCAGGCATTGTACTTAAACGTATGGGTGCCAATACTAAAGCAATCATTGATGGTATTAATGCACGTCTACCATTAATTGAACAAGCATTACCAAAAGGCGTTCGTTTCGAACCTTTTTACGACCAATCTGACTTAATTGTTAAAGCGGTTAGCACAGTTGTTGATTCGTTAATTCTTGCTTTTATCTTTATTTCTATTGTTTTAGCATTATTTTTGATGAATCTGCGTGCCACTTTCTTAGTGTTAATTTCTATCCCTATTTCCATCGCGATTACCTTGATGATTATGTCCTATTTAGGCTTGTCAGCTAACTTAATGTCATTAGGCGGTATTGCTGTTGCCATTGGTATGTTGGTTGATGGCTCAGTGGTGATGGTTGAGAATATGTTCAAGCATCTTAATCGTCCTGATGAAGCCCATATTTCAGGTGCGATTGCTAGAAATAATAATGGCGGTATTCCATTACGTTTAAAGCAAGCGGGAAAGGAAGTTGCTCGGCCGGTATTTTTTGCAGCCTCGATTATTCTGGTGGTGTTTATGCCATTATTTAGCTTTGAAGGTGTTGAAGCTAAGTTATTTCAACCGATGGCGATTAGTATTATTTTAGCGGTTATTTCAGCCATTTTTGTTGCCTTAATTGTGGTACCAGCTATGGCGACGTACTTATTTACTAAAGGTGTTACAGAGCGCGAAAGTGTTATTTTACGTCCATTGGATAGGTGGTATCGAAAAAGTTTAGCGATAGCAATGAAGCGCACTAAGTTAGTTATTGCCTCTTCAGTTATTTTATTACTTGCGGCGATTGCATTAGTGCCACAAATTGGTACCGAATTTGTGCCAGAGCTCGAAGAAGGCACCATTAACCTTCGAGCGACGTTAGCACCATCATCAAGTTTAGAAACTGCCTTACAAGTGGCGCCAATTTTAGAAGAAAAGCTGATGGCATTTCCGGAGGTTGAATATACCTTAAGCCGCATGGGACGAGCAGAAATTGGTGGTGATCCTGAGCCGGTTAATAACATTGAAATTTATATTGGTTTAAAGCCAGTTAGTGAATGGACGAGTGCAAATAACCGTTATGAATTACAGCGTTTGATGGAAATTGAACTAGAGCAGTTCCCAGGTTTACTTCTGAATTTTTCACAACCTATCGCCACACGTGTTGATGAACTACTTTCTGGGGTTAAAGCACAATTAGCGATTAAATTATTTGGTCCTGATTTAGCTACTTTAGCGTCGAAGGGGCAAGAAATAGCAGCCGAAATTAAAGCCGTTGAAGGTGCGCGTGATGTTGCTATGGAACAAATTGTGGGTGAAGCGCAATTAGTGATCAAGCCCAATAGACAGCAACTTTCACGTTATGGTTTTTCGGTTGGCGATGTTATGAACGTGGTTAAAAACGGTATTGGCGGTACAACGGCAGGGCAAGTGATTAACGGCAATGAACGTTATGATATTTATGTTCGACTGCAAGAAAAAAGTCGTAACAACCGCGAAGTTATCGCAGAGCTACGCTTGCAGTCACCAACAGGTGCTTGGGTGCGTTTAGGTGATATTGCTGACATTTCACTTGAGTCAGGGCCACCGCAAGTGCGCCGTGATGATGTGCAACGTCGAGTAGTGATCCAAGCGAATGTGCAAGGTCGTGATATGGGCAATGTTGTTGCTGATATTCGCCGTGTTATTGCTGCAAATGTAGACTTACCTACAGGTTATTCGGTGGCTATTGGTGGCCAATTTGAAAACCAACAACGTGCACAAGCTCGTTTAGCAATTGTTTTGCCTGTGTCATTGGGCTTAATTGCTTTATTGCTATATTTTGCTTTTGGTTCAACAGGTCAAGCGATGTTGATATTAGTCAATGTCCCGTTAGCGATTATTGGCGGCATATTTTCACTCTATATTTCCGGTCAGTATTTGTCAGTGCCTAGCTCAGTTGGTTTTATCACGCTATTTGGTGTTGCAGTGCTAAACGGTGTGGTGATGGTAGAGAGTATTAATCAACGCATACAAGATGGTTTAGCAATATCAGAGGCCGTATTTGAAGGGGCAACGTCGCGCTTACGCCCGGTATTGATGACGGCAATTACTTCTGCGTTAGGACTCATTCCAATGTTAATGTCAAACGGTGTTGGCGCAGAAATTCAACGACCATTAGCCAGTGTTATTGTCGGTGGTTTAGTAACGGCTACATTACTGACATTGTTTGTTTTACCTGTGTTGTTTAGTTGGTTTTCAAAAGCAAAAATAACTGAATTAACCAATCGGCAATAGGTGCTAAATAACACTAAGTGTATTGAAAACAGGTCAGTAGTATTAGGTTTTATTAACCGTAAATACTACTCACTTTTCTAGCTTTCTTAAATTTCTTAACTTTTTTAAGTAATGGCTGCTTGATTAATTTTTTCTCATTGAGCCAATAAATTGCAGTAAATTGTTACTAGCAACATTATTTTGTTATCAAATTGAATCAGCGTAGCTATTTATAGTAGTGTACAGTTATTGGTTATATATTTAGAAATATCTCACCTAAGCAATAAGGATAAGTCGCATGAATGTAGAGCAAGTCATTGCCAGTATTAACAATGTACTTTGGGGCGATGGCCAGGTTTTGATTTATGTGCTGCTATTCGCCGGCTTTTGGTTTAGCTATAAGTTAAAGTTTGTACAATTTCTTAATTTTCGACATATGTTTTCTGTCATGCGAAATAGTACCAAAGGCACTGATGAAAATGGCGAAAATAGCTCAGGTATTAGTTCACTGCAAGCGTTATTTATTGGGCTGTCTGCACGCGTTGGTACGGGGAATTTAGCGGGCGTTGCTGTTGCTATTTCTCTTGGTGGTAGTGGCGCAATATTTTGGATGTGGGTTATTGCCTTACTCGGCATGGCAACCGGTTTTGCGGAAAGTGTTTTAGGTCAACTTTACAAAGTAAACGATGATCATAAGGAATATCGTGGCGGACCGGCTTATTACATACAAAAAGGGCTTAATCAGCGTTGGTTAGCGATTCTATTTTCTCTATGTTTATTCCTCGGTTACGGCTTTAGTTTTAGTGCTATGCAGGCCAATACCATTGCTGATTCTTTAAATCATGCTTTTAATATTCCTAGCATGTACTCTGGTGCCGTTATTACCGCATTAGCAGGGCTAATTGTTTTAGGTGGCTTGAAGAGAATTGCCCGTTTTGCAGAGTTAATTGTACCATTTATGGGCATAGCGTTCATTCTTGTAGCTGTGGCAATCACCTTGATGAATATTAGTGCCGTGCCAGCCATGCTTTACGACATTATTACCTCGGCTTTTGGTTTACAAGAAGCAGGAGCTGGTATGTTAGGTGCAGCAATTAAAAATGGTATACAACGTGGTTTGTATTCTAATGAGGCGGGCGCGGGTAGTGTGCCGCATGCAGCGGCGAGCGCAAGACCAGTACCGAACCACCCAGTTACACAAGGTTATGTGCAAATGCTCGGCGTGTTTTTAGACACTATTGTACTTTGTACGTGTACAGCGGTGATTATTTTACTTGCTGATATTAATATAGGTGGTGAAATGGAGGGGATTCGTTTAACTCAAAATGCCATTACTTATCACTTAGGTGAAAGCGGAGTTTACTTTGTTTCCGCTGCTATCAGCTTGTTTGCATTTACTTCCGTTGTTGCCAATTATGCTTATGCGGAAAGCAACTTACACTTTTTTAAACTGGACAATAAAGTTGGCCGCACAATTTACACCGTGATGTATTTAGCTATGGTATTTTGGGGCTCAAGTGCCAGTTTAAAACAGGTGTGGAGCATGGCTGATGTCGCATTAGGGTTAATGACCTTAGTTAATGTGGTGGCAATTGTGCAACTTACCCCAACTATTGTTGCGCTGATGAAAGATTATAATGCTAAGCGTAAGCTCGAAAATTCAACTGACGCTGATATGGCTTTTCAGTCTGACGATATTAAATTCCAAGGTCGGCTTCATAAAGGTATTTGGGAAAAATAACTCCTTTGTCATAAAGTGGTAGTTTAAACTCAGCTACCACTACCACTACCACTACCACTACCACGATTACATTTCATTAACGATTAAAAACAGTTCTGTGATAATTTTTTAGTAATTTATTTGTTAATTTAAAAAAATAGCAACTAGACTAATGCCTTATAGAAAGGTTAATAATACTTCCTATAATAATGATTGCTATTAACATTTTAGTCTTATCTGGGCATTGTTGATTTGCATCATAAACCAAGCCATGTGGATATGGTAAAGTACACTTAATTCTAAGGTTAAGTCGCCATCTCTCTGTCTGTATTTGATTTGTGCCTGCAGTATCATTTATTCCCGAAACAAACTTAAATTACTCTTATGAAAAGGATAAGTAGTGAAGTTTTCTGATATCTCATTTAAAAATAAAATATTTATTTTACTCGCGTTGCCATTGATTGGTTTTTTATGGTTAAGCATTTCAACACTAAAGCAAAACTTTTTAGTGAATAATGAAGTGGAAAGCTTGTCTCAGTTAACCAAACTGTCTATCACTTACAGTGAGTTAGTGCATGAGCTACAAAAAGAGCGAGGAGCAACGGCTGGATTTTTGAGCTCAAAAGGAAATAAGTTTGTTAATGAATTACGTACACAACGTAATGAAACTGACAGTAAACAAGATATAAAAACGCAGTTTTTGTCGGTAAATTCGTTCGAACAGCTACAAATTAGCCAGTTGAATCAGCAGATTAATAATGAGCTGGCTCAACTCAGTCAAATACGAACTAAAGTTGATAATTTAGATATTGAAGCAAAACAAGCGATTGGCTATTACACGCAATTAAATGCCAAGTTATTATCAGTATCTACGTTGATTGCGTCACTTAGTAGTGATGCCAATATTACTAAACAAACCATTGCTTACTATAATTTCCTACAAGGAAAAGAACGTGCGGGTATTGAACGCGCAGTAATGAGTAGTACGTTTGCATCCGATAAATTTAATGATGGAATTTTTGTTAAATTTGTCTCGCTTGTTACTCAACAAGAGACATTTCTGAGTAATTTTCTTGCCTTTGCGACACCCGAAAATATTGCTTATTACCAAGAACAATTAGCGCACCCCGCAGTTAAAGAAGTTGAAAAACTACGTAGTATTGCAGAAAGCAAAACGACAGGATTTGGTGTTGATGCAGTGCACTGGTTCCAGCAAGCCACTATCAGAATAGGGCAATTGAAAAAAATTGAAAACCAAGTCTCTGATCACCTACTTACGTTAGCAAAGCACAAGTCAGATGAAACTTTCAATATTCTGGTTATTGATATCATTGTCACCTTAATTGTTATTGTTTTGGTTATTTTCATCAGTATCATTTCTATTAAAGATTTGTCTGCTCGAGTAAAAGAACTGACTTTTGTGATGGAAAAAGTAAGAGATAAAAACGACTTAACGGTTCGTACAACGCTACAAGGAGAAAGTGAGTTAGGTCAAATATCTAAAGCACTGAATTTAACCTTAGAGCAATTCTCAAAAACTGTTAATGAAATATCTAGTTCGAGCTTAACGTTAGCTGCTGCGGCCGAAGAAACCTCAACTACCTGTGAATACAATGCGACAACGATGACAGACCAACAAGAAAGTATTGTAGGTATTGCTGCAGCTGTTGAAGAGCTATCTGCCACAGTAAAAGAAGTAGCTGGAAATACGCAGCTAACCGCGGATTCAGCCAAAGAAGCCAACGACCAAGCGCAAAAAGGTTTAGGTGTTGTGCAACTTTCTTATCAATCAATTGACGTGTTATCCGTCGAAATTGATAGCTTAGCAAAACAAATTAATAATTTACACGAGAGTAGTACCAACATTACCAAAGTGGTTGATGTGATTAAGTCTGTTGCTGAGCAAACTAATTTGCTCGCATTAAATGCCGCCATTGAAGCTGCACGAGCCGGAGAGCAAGGCCGTGGCTTTGCCGTTGTTGCAGACGAAGTAAGAACATTGGCACAACGAACACAGCAATCAACATTAGAAATAGAGACCTTTATTGGTACATTGCAATCGGATGCAAACGCTGCACATCAAGTCATCGAAGATAGTCAAAGTAAAGCAAGTGTTGCAGTCGAAAATTCGAAGAATGTTGAACATACATTAGAAGAAATAACGAGTGCGATAAGCCACATTTTCTCTATGACAGAGCAAGTTGCAACAGCCATAGAAGAGCAGTCTGTCGTTACTCAAGATGTAGCGCAAAATATTGTTAATATTGAACAAATGTCAGCAGAGACCACAACGGGTGCTACTCAAATTGCCAGTACAGCAAGGGAACAAGCGCATTTAGCTACCTCAATGCAAGATTTAGCTAACCGTTTTAAGGCTTAACTTTAGGTTGATGTAATAGCTTTACCTCGAATGTTGGAAAAGTTCTATATTTAATGGAATATTATGGAAATGAATCTCAATGCTATGCACAAGTAATAAAAATAAGTTAGCTATAAGTTTTATTGCTTTGCTACTTGTTGGGTTGTTGGCATCAACTTTAATTGCTTATCTACATGTTAAAAACCGAATTGAGGTAGCGATACAAACAGAAATACAGCTAAAAGCCAATTTCATTGTAAAAGAGCTAACGCATTGGACACAGGGAGTTGTTGAGCAAGTAAATAGTTTTGCTCTTTATCTAGAAGATCACGATCTTGATTTAGAGCAACATCACAACTTTGATGAATTTCTAAAATGGCACCCTTATAAAAATGGAATGCAGTATTTAGGCTATGTAGACGATAGTACTGGAAAATATAGTATTAGTGAGTGGCAAGTACCACAGCGGTATGATGCGAGAAAACGTGATTGGTATAAAGCGGGTAAGCAGGCTAATAAAGCGGTGTTTGGTCAACCTTATATCAGTATTGAAAGTGATAAACAGGCTTGGTTAGCTGTTACCTCACCAATAAAATCACAAGGAAAGTTTATTGGTTTGGCATCTGCCCACGTCACGTTTGATTATATGCTTTCAGTGCTACGCAATATTGACATGGATATGGCTGGTAATGCCTTTTTGGTTGATCTTCAAGGAAGCATTGTTTTTTCTGCCCAACAAGATGTTGACAATATTTGGCCACAGCAAGCCAAGTCATTATTTCCTCTAGGTCAATCTGCGGGTATTTTGCCTATCACGGGAACCACATCACACACATTCTATGTGTCTGAGCCGATCAAGGGCTTAACAAGTCATATTGTATTTGCTATTCCCAACCAATCGATTGCAAATCAAACATATCAAGGTACGTTAACTTTACTTGCTAAGTTTTTAGTTATTTTTATTGTAGTAACGATTGCACTTTATTTCTCTAACCGACATATATTAGCACCGCTTTTTGATTATCTTGAATTAGACAGCGTTACCTCATTACCCAGTAAAAAACATTTTAAACAGCAAGTTGAACAACATTTTCTTATGCCAAAGAAAAAGGGTCGCTTATTGATTATCAATATGGAAAATTTTAATCGTATAACGGCTTCTTACCCTGCTGCCTATGTCAGTTTGTTACAAAATATCATAAAGGAGAGAGTGCAGGCGCAGCTACCAGGACCTTCTTTATTAGGTAATTTTTCTGAAAGTCGTTATATCGCTTATTATCAAGTTAATGGGGATGCAAATAATGAATTGCTGGATGCGTTATCATCAGCACTAGCGGAAAAGTATGAAATTGCTGGCGGTGAGATATATTGTAATTTTAGAATTGGCGCTAGCGATTACCCTGAACATGGGCAAAATATTGAAACACTTATTGATAATGCATTCTCGGCCTTAGCAAGTGTTAGTCGACAAAATTGCAATAATTATAGTGTTTTTACTGCGCAAATTAATCAAGAATTTAGTGACGCGCAGCAAATTCATAACGCCATGAAAAAAGGGTTAAGCTCGTCAGAATTTACCATGGTATATCAACCACAAGTTAATGTTTCAACTGGGAAGTTATTTGCAGTTGAATCCTTAGTGCGTTGGCATTCTTATTCATTAAACCGCATGGTGTCACCCGCCGAGTTTATTCCTATTGCTGAATCTAATGGTTTAATGGTTTCACTCGGCGATAACATTATTCGCCAAGTATTTCGTCAAATTTCAAAGTGGAATAAACAAGGTGTTGAAGTGCCTTTAGTGAGCATTAATATTTCTCCTCAGCAACTTCTCGCAAATAATTTTTATGACAACTTACTCGTCAATATTAAATATTTTGAGATCTCGCCGGTGCAAATAGAGCTGGAAATCACTGAAACATGCTTATTAGTCAACCCGAAAGAAACAATCGCATTACTTTATAAACTAAGCCAGCAGGGGTTTTCTATTGCAATCGATGATTTTGGCACCGGCTATTCATCGCTTGAGTATTTGAACTCGATGCCGTTACACAAACTAAAGATTGACCGAACTTTTATTGTTGATTTAGACAAGAAAGAAAAAAGTGCTGTATTAGTGAAAACTATTATTGCCATGGCTAATAACTTAGGTTTATCGGTGTTGGCTGAAGGTGTTGAAAGCCAAGAAGAGGCTGATACTTTACTTGCATTAGGTTGTGATAAAATTCAAGGCTATTTATATTCCAAGCCACTGATAGCAAAAAATTTAGAGGCTTATGTCGCTGAAAAAGTATAAGTTTATTACTTTAAAATTAGATATGAGTATGCATGTTATTAAATCTTCCTTTTTACAATCAATGTTTTTTTAGAAGAAGGAGGGGGCAGTTTTCAGCGGTAGACTTAAAAACTGATTAATTTCTGCAACTCTTCGTTTCGCTTTCCATTTACAGATTGATATTTACTCGTGATTATATTTCGCAAACATTAGCAATATTCTGCCAAAATACAGTAAAATACCCGTATCAGTAGCCATTTAGGTTAATTTCTACTCGATAAGTTGTAATGCCCTACATTGCAAAACTCAATCATTCATTAGTTACATGGAAATATAAATCATGCGAGTAGCAGTTACTCAGTTTGCCACCTCTTCAAATGTTCAAAAAAACTTAGCAACCTGTATTCGTATGATCACTGAAGCTGCCGCGTGTAAGCCATCGCTAATTGTTTTACCTGAATATTCCAATACACAGCCTAACGTTGTTGACCATTATCAAGCATGGGAGCACGCACTAACTGTCGATGGCGAGTTTTTGCAAGCTATTGCTGAGCAAGCGATAAAGCATGATTGTTACATTGTGATTAATGTGACCTTGCAAAAAAACTCTTCTCAGCTGAAAAGCAACGCCAACATTAGCGTAACGAGTTGTTTATTTTCTCCACAGGGTGAGCTTATTCATCAAGCAGATAAGCAAGCACTAGCAGGGCGGGAGTGTGATTTTTTAACCGGTGATTCTGATGATGCTGAAGTAGCCACAACGACATTTGGAAAACTTGGTTTATTGACTGATAGCGCTAATTTTAAAGAGGCGCGCACCTTAGGGTTAAGTGGCACGCAATTATTATGTCAATCGTTGAGTACATTTGCGTTGGATGAAAGCAATTTACATGGCCCAACACGCGCCTGTGAAAATAAAGTGTTTTTAGCACAAGCGAATAAAATTGGCGCATTAACAGAAAATAACGACAACGAGCATGAATATTTTAATGGCTCAGGCCAAAGCCAAATTGTTTCACCTACCGGCCTAGTGTTAGCAAAAATGGCAAGTACTGAAGAAGGCTATGTTTTTGCTGATATCGATTTTTCGGCACGCGATGACAGTAAAAAAATACGTCCTGATGGCACCAAGCTCAGTGAACAACGCCGCCCTGAGCTTTATCAAAAACTAAGTGAGCAATTAAATACAGTAGTTGAAACTAATGAAGTGCCTGAAACGGCAAATACTGCAATATTTGCAACTTATAAGTCGAACGAAGAAGCGATTGAGGATGTTTGTCATTACATCGAAAACAATCTTAGTGACATCACGCAATTGCCTGAATTATTCTTTGTCGCTGATAAAAGCATCACCCATAATAGGGAGCAGTTAGCCGAAATAGAGCGCTTAAGTAAGCAACTTATTGTGCAAGTCAGGGCTATGTTACGACCTTTTCAATATGTGTGTACCAGCCTAGTACTTGATGGCACGCATCAAGCGGTGATCATCAGCGAGCAGGGCTTATTCGCTACACAGCAACAATTACATTTTTGCCAACGCTACTCATGGACAGCATTAGGCAATGACATAAACATTGTCGAATTACCGTTAGAGCAAGGAAGTATTAGCGTAGCCATGCTAACTGCTGACGATGCGAATATTCCTGAAATTGTTAATGCCGCGGCGTTAAATAATATTCACTTGTTGTTAGTACCGTTTGATATACAAGAGTCATGTGAAGTTGACTATAGCCTGCTCTCTCGCGTTGCAGAACATCGAATTTGTATTGTTGCTGCTAGCCGCGAAAAAAGCTTTAAGACGGAACCTGTTGTTGATATTAGCGTGCAAAGCACAGGAAATAAGAAAAAGGTAAAAGCAAAAAAATCGATTGGCTTTATTGCTAACCTATCTAAAAACTTTGCTATGCCAACTCTGAACAACTCAGCAAAATTTGACGGCTTTATTAACAAGCCTTTAGTGAAAAGTCAGCACGGAAAAATAACCAAAGCGTTGATTTTTCCTGTTGCTGCTTGCAGTAAAAGTCCTACAAAATAAATTACCTATTAGTGCATTTGAATAAACAGGTTTTGGTTGTGGCTAATAATGACAACTAAACCTGCTTTTTTCGAATGCAAATCAAGGTCAATCGCTTAAGATTTCTAGTGTTATCACGCTTGATGTGGTTAAATTTAGTCATAAGAAAAAATGGCTAAAAAGGCACGCATTTGTTCTATCTTTACCCAGCTAACAAAATGGAAAATTTGTTAGTGTTGCTCGATAAAATTCAGCAAATTTCTCCTCTTCCTGTTTTCGCTCAAGATACCGTTATTGTACAAAATGCGGGTATGCAACATTGGCTTAATATGTCGCTAGCCGAGCAGCGCGGCATTAGCATGAATATGCGCTATGCCTTGCCGTCACAATATTTGTGGAATTTGATCCGTAACTTAGCCAGTGACGAAGATGTGCCAGAACAGTCGCCATACTCGCGTGAAGTATTAGCCTGGCGTATTGATACGTTGCTGGCGTCGAATGAAGTGCTCAATGATACAACTTACCAAGTGGCTAGTGATTATTGGCGTGCAAATCATACTGATGTTAGTCGTAGCGAAAAGCAAAGTGAAACTTGTCGCGAAAATCATAGCGAAGCCGAGCAATTAAAACGCTATCAATTAGCCTGTCAGTTAGCCGATTTATACGAACAATATTTAATATTCCGCCCTGAATGGATACACGCTTGGCATAAAGGCGAATTTATCGCTTATGACCAAGCTGAACAAGCCGATGGAAATGACTCAGGCATGCAAAGTAGCGCTATTTGGCAAGGCAAGCTTTGGCACTTGTTGGTCAACGAACAGCCTTATGATCCCCACGAACTTGTCGCGCTAGCCATTAGCAACCTGAACAATATCGACTTAACTGATAAAACCAATTTACGATCGAAGTTATTACCGCAGCGTTTATCATTCTTCGGTATCAACGCTATGGCGCCATTATGGCTTGAGTTTATCAATGCATTGAGTGAAAAAATCGATGTGCATTTCTTTCATTTAAACCCATGTTATGCCTATTGGGGCGATGTGGTGACGGAAAAACGTGCTATTGAAGCGTGGATTAAGGGCCAAGATTTTACCGTCGACGCTGATGAAGACGAAAACTTAACAGCAATGGAAAATTTGGCCGACATTAATCGCCAAGTGGGTAATCCATTACTTGCCAATTTAGGCCAACAAGGCCGAGAGTTTATGGCTTTGTTGTACCAATACAGTACCGTCAATATTGATGTTTTTGAATCCGCCGTTGAAGACTTAAACGCTAAAGAAAGTGGTAGTGCTCAACCCCTCGAAACTTCTTTTGAAGAAAAAATCAATGGCAATATTTTAGCGCGAGTACAACAAGATATTCTGTCTTTGTCTGATGCTCGACATACCGAAGAAAAGGGCGAAGAAAAATCACCATTAATTGATGACTCAATTATCATCACTAGCGCTCACAGCGCGTTACGTGAAGTTCAAGGTTTGCATGACTGGTTATTGCATCAGTTTAATGATGATAAAAGCTTAACGCCAAAAGACGTACTGGTCATGTGTCCACAAGTTGAGCAATACGCCCCATATGTTAATGCCGTATTTACCCGTGGTTGGCAAGATATTGCAGACGAAGTGCCGCCACTGCCATGTTCTATCGCCGACAGAGTGAGTAAAGATGCTGAACCATTAGTTGCAGCATTTGCCGAATTATTAAAGCTGCCAGACAGTCGTTTTCAGGTTTCAAGTTTAATTGCCTTATTACGTTTACCGGCAATGCAGAATCGTTTTAGCATCAACCTAGAAGATATTGAAAAAATTACCCATTGGCTTGAAGCCGCTTCAGTGCATTGGGGATTAGACAAAGCCCATAAACAACAAATATTAGCGCAAAGCCAAGCAAAAAATGATCATGACTCTAGTACTGATAACTCTTCTTCAGGTGGTGTTAATGGCACAAGCGATAGCTTTACCTGGCAGCAAGGATTAACTCGCTTAATGCGTGGTTTTGCTTTTGGTGATCACAGCGTGATTTATCAAAACCAAATGCTGTTACCCAATATTGAAGGTAGCGACAGCGAATTGCTCGGTAAGTTAATGCTGATTATTGAGCAATTGCAATTATCGGCCATAAGCATGTCAAAAGCGCGTAGTGCCGCACAATGGCAGCAGTTTTTATTCGATTTATTACAACAATTGTTTGAAGACGAAAATGACAATGGCTTGAGCATTGTACGTACAGCAACAGAATCGTTGGTGGAATATTGTCAGCATGCCGATTATGACAGTGATATTAGCTTGTCTGTTATTCGTGATTATTTAAATGCTCACTTTAGTCAGCCCGATCCTGGTCGCCAGTTTATGGTCGGGCAAGTGACGTTTTGTTCTATGTTACCTATGCGTAGTATTCCGTTTAAAATTATTGCGGTGTTGGGCTTGAATGACGGTGAGTTTCCGCGTCAACGTCAACCGCTAAGTTTTGATTTAATGTCGACAACACCTGCACAATTGGGTGATAGATCACGCCGTGGTGATGATAGATACCTATTCTTAGAAGCGATTATTTCTGCCAGACGGGCGTTGTATTTAAGTTTCCAAGGCCGAAACATTAAAAATAACAAAGAGCGCCAACCGTCATTAGTACTAAAAGAGTTAATGGAGTACCTAGCGCGAGGTTACGGCTGGCGCTTGCTTGGCTTAAATGAAGAGGTAGATAAAGAGTCAGGTGAAGCGTTAGCTGAACAGATCAGGCAGTTACCGATGCAGGCGTTTAGTGAACAAAACTACCTTGGCCGTTATGCAAGTTTTGACGCCAATTGGTTAAACCTAAAACGAACAAGCACAGCTCAAGAAACTGATGCCACGTTGAACTTTCCTGAAGATAATGAACTAACTGACAGCGCAGTATTTGATAGTGCTAAAGTGGACAGTGCTTCAGCAAGCGACATCATTCGTTTTTATCAGCATCCTGCTCGTTACTACGGCCAGCGCTCGCTTTACTTATATTTAGAGCAACACAATACCCTGATTAATGATATTGAACCTTTTGTGCCTGACAGGCTTGATAGTTACCTTTTAAGACAAGACTTACTCAATTACTATTTGTCGCCAACACAAAGTAAGCAAAGCTGTGAAGATATTTTACTAACGGCAAAACTTTCAGGAAACCTACCTGATTTACCGACCACTGATGATTTAATTCAAGGCTGGCAAAAAGACAGCGAAGACTTTAGTCACTTCATTCTTAACGAGGTAGCCGCGAATGAAGTCGCTAGCGTAGAATCAAGTACAGGAATAGCCATTGAACCGATAGATTGCAGTGTTACCGTCGATTTAAGCATAAGCAATACGCAGGTTTTTGATGCGAATTTATATTCTGACGCTGAGTTAGAGATCTTAAAAACCGTGCTACCCAAAAGTGTCACTGTTAATACTAAATTGCTTATTATTGCCGGTAAGTTAGTGTTTTATCGCAGCAGTAGCGCAAAAGCGAAAGACTTATTTACCTTGTACTTACATCAATTGATTCTGCAAGTTGCCCAAGCGGATGAAGCACAAATAGATGCTGATATTTTAGGCACGGTAGTTTCAAGCCATGGTTATTATTTTGATACTAAAACGCAAAAGCCAAGCGAGTTTTATTTCAGCGACATTGTTGATGCCAAACTACAATTGCAGCGTTTAATTGCAACCTTTTATTTAGGTCAGCATCAGCCGTTGTTACTTAATGGTGATATTGTTGAAAAAATTAGAAAAAGCAAAGTTTTTGAACAAGCTCAATTTGAACAGTTTTGGTCAGACAGCAACACCTTCCAAGCCTTTGGTGAAGATGCTTACATGCAATACTTTTGGCCAACATGCCCAAACTATGATGAAATTTCGCTTAAGTTGCTCAGCTTATACCAACCTATGTTGGATGCCTTACAAGTGGTTAAGTACTCAGCTAAGCCCTCGAAAACGCAGGGGGCTAAGTAATGAGTAATGTAATGAAAAACTTAAATGCTAGTTCAATTGCACTGCAGGGAAAACACCTAATTGAAGCCAGTGCAGGCACGGGGAAAACTCATAACATTACTCGCATATTCCTGCGTTTATTACTGGAGCGGGCATTACCCATAGAGCAAATATTGGTGATGACATTTACCAAAGATGCCACTGAAGAAATTCGCGGCCGCATTGATGACTTTATCCGAGAAAGCCTGCATAACTGGGATGATCTCATTATTGCTGATGAGTATTTTATCGCGCTTAGTCAAAACCTTGCAGTAAAAGGCATAGGTAGTGCAGAAGTAAAAGCACGCTTAACACAGGCATTACTGTACATAGATGAAGCGGCTATTTTCACCATTCATGGCTTTTGTAAACGGGTATTAAACCAATATGCCTTTGCCAGTGGCGTGAGCTTTAATGCGCAAATGGAAACCGACACTCAAGATATTACCTTAGAAGCTTGCCAAGATTGGTACCGTGTTCTTGCGCTAGGAACAGACACATCAGTAACGGATGAAACTAAAACAAGCCATTCAGACTTTAATCTAGTGACCGAATTTTGGCCTGAGCCCAATAGTTTTATTAGCCAATTTTCGAAAGCACTCAATGGTCACAATGCCTTAAATGTGCAAGCGCCAGAAAATATTAGTGTCGAATTTAAAAGCTTGGTTGAACAAGCCATTGCTAGCTTAAATCAGCATAAAGACATGTTAACTGTATCGCTAATTGATGTTAAAAAGGGCGCAGACAGAGAAAAACGCCAGCAAGAGTTGGATTTGTTATTGTCTTGGTTAGCCGAGCTTTCAGCCGATGTTGAAGGTCAGCATGGAAAAATGCCTGACGCCTTTATTGATGGCAGACGTTTTGCCCGTTCAAAAGTTAAAAGTGAATTAGTGGAAATATTTAGCTTTGTGAATGCGGTAAAGAAACAGCATCCGGCATTGGCCAAACACATTAATCGTGCGAAAGCATTATTAATTGTCAGAAGCGGTATTTATCAAATTCGCGAACAAATTATCCGTAAAAAGCTGCAAGCGAATGTTTTGGGTTTTGACGACCTGATTACCACGTTGAATAATTGCCTCACTAACGAAAAGTCGAATGAGAAAGATCAAGCGCTTGCGAATAGTATTTTCAGCCAATTTCCTGTCGCACTGATTGATGAATTTCAAGATACTGATCCACAGCAATTTTCAATATTAAAAGCGATTTATTACCATCAAGCACAAAGCGCTTTGTATATGATTGGCGACCCGAAACAAGCCATTTATGGTTTTCGCGGTGGTGATATATTTGCCTATTTATCAGCGCGTGACGATTGTGATTATCAATGGCTAATGGATACTAACTGGCGTTCAAGTGCGGAAATGATCACTGGCTACAATCGCTTGTTTTATGGCAATAACTTAACAGCGGCAGCGAATGACGTTTTTGGCTATAACATTCCTTATCTACCTGTTAATGCATCTCCGAAAGCAGCGGGTAAAGTCTTTGCAGATAAAGAGTTTAATGCGCTACAGTTTGTGCATTTTAATGTTGAACAAGAAAGTAAATCTGGCAAAGATAAAGCCGTTAAGCAAAGCTATCGCGCCAATATGGCCAGCTGGTGCGCCAACGAAATAGTGCGCCTGTTAGCTTGCCCTGAACTATCAATTGCCAGTGGCGATATTGCGTTATTGGTGCGTGACGGCACCGAAGCGGCGAATATTAAGCAAGCATTGAATGATTGCGGTTTAGCCAGCGTGTTTATGAGTAATAGAGCCAACTTATTACAAAGTGAACAAACTAAGCAGTTGCTACAAGTGCTACAAGGCATTTTATTTTTAGAAAATGACCGTTTATATACCGCAGCGTTAGCAAGCCCGTTAATGGGTTTTAATCGTGAGAAGTTAATGCAACTGCAGCACGATGAACAACAATGGCAACAGTTAAAAGTTAGCTTTGAAAAGTTACGTAACGAATGGCAATTTAAAGGCTTTATCAGTATGGCGTTGCAGTTAATGCATCAGCACTTTCATATTGATGTTGAAGCGCATGACAATAGCACAGCAGATAGAGCCTTAACCAACTTGCTGCATTTATTTGAACTGTTGCAAAGTGCTAGCCAGCGCCATCGTCAACCACAAGAATTATTGTTTTGGTTTGAACAGCAAAGTCAGGTCGATAACCCTGAAGTTGAAGCCGAGCTGCGTTTACAAAGTGATGAGAACCTAATTCGTATTATCACTCAGCACGGTTCAAAGGGCATGGAATATCCGGTAGTTTTTGTGCCATTTGCTACGCGCCATAAAGACCCGCTTAAATTTGGTAATAAAAATGTTAGTTTAATTGAATTTCATGATAAAAATGGCGTGTTGCAACATAGCCTTGATGGTAATGAAGAAGCTAAGGCGGGTATGGCGGAAGAAGCTTATGCAGAAGCCATTCGCTTGTTGTATGTTGCGGTTACTCGCGCTGAAAAACGTTGTTATATTTTAAGTACCGCGTTTGAACACTTTGATAAATCGCCGCTGGGTAAAACCTTAAAATGGTCGACTGAGACTGATATTCCAAGTGGTTTAACGCAATTAGCGCACGACAACCCTAATGAAATCGCCGTAGAAGTTTTAGATAACTACATGGGCGATGCTGAAACGCAACTACAAGCTGCACAAGCGGTAAAACCTAAAAGTGAATCGCTAGCCAGTGTTGCCAAGTTTAAAGGTAAAATTGAACGCGACTGGTGGCTAAGCTCATTCTCAGCGCTAAGCAAAAATTTACGCCATGACGGTGTTTCAGCGCCAGATCGTGATAATCAAGAAGCTTCATCAGTCTCGAATGAATTGGATTATGGCAATAGCGCAATTGTGGAGAGCCGCAATGAATTACGTTTCACCTTAACCAAGGGCGCGCAAACGGGTAATTTATTACATGACATTTTAGAGCACACCGACTTTTCAGCGCCAGATTGGCAAAAAAGTTGTCATTGGCCATTGCTTAAATATGGCGTTATTGGTGTTGGAGAGGAGAATTTATCAGCAAAAGCGAACGGTGAAGAATTGCTAGTTCTGTGGCTAGAAGAAGTATTACAAACACCATTTACCGGTAATCATCATTTGTCGTTAACGCAGCTTGAGCAACAAGACACCTTGCGTGAAACTGAATTTTACTACCCAATGCAATCTGCAAGTAGCAGTCAGCTAACTAAACTGTTGACCGAACATCGTAATAGTTATGCCGAACTAACTGATAGCGTTAATTCACTGAAAAACCACCGAGTACATCTACCTTCTTATCAACAGCTTAAAGGTATGATGCATGGTTTTATCGATTTAGTCTTTCAAGCCGATGGTAAGTTTTATGTTTGTGACTATAAATCGAGCCATTTAGGTGCGCAATATAGCGATTATAACCATGGCGCGATGCGAGAAAATATTGAGAAGAATCATTATGATTTACAGTATCTTATTTACTCGTTAGCGCTGCATCGACATCTTAAATACGCCATGGCTGATTACGATCCTAAGCTGCATTTTGGCGGTGTTTATTATTTTTATTTACGTGGCATGAGCGATAAAGCAGAGCATCGTGATTGTGGCGTTTACTATCGTCAAATTTCCCTATCAGAATTACAGCAACTTGATGATATTTTTGCCGGAGAAACTGCTAATGCCTGAACTAGCCACTAATACCACAACTGTCGATACTGGCATTAATCATACTGGCATTAATCACGCTGCTATGAATAAAACACAGGTATATTCATCATTTAGCCATGCAGCAAAAACCTTAGCGGGTTTAGTTGCTGTCGATTACTTTTTTGCGAAAGAAATCATTCAATGCTTGCCGTTAACGTCGCTATCATCAGCGTCAACGTCGTCAAACCAACAACAGTGCTTTCATTTACTTGTTGCGCTTAGCGCTAGCTTGCGTGATGGTCATAGCTGTTTACCGCTAGATGCCGTGGCGAATAAACGCTTATTTATTGGCGAACTAAGCCAAGTACCTTTTGGCTTAGCAGAGCAAGAACAACCCGCGATTAACAATGGCTTTTTGTTTGAAAGTACCACGGTGTTAACTGCCTTACTTGAACAATTATCTTTGGGTGAAGGTGCACAACAGCCAATCGTATTTAACAATGGTCGTTTGTATTTACGACGTTATTACCAGTTTGAACAAGAGCTGAAACAAGCGGTTGCCGCACGTAGAGCTATCAAGCCAATGTCTGAGCCTCAGGCACAAGAACAAGTAAGCCTGATTAAAGATATTATCGCTAAGCTGTTTCCTGATTCCGTTTACAGTGACTCGAATACAAGCATAACTGAAGACATTGACTGGCAAGCACTTGCCGTTGCTAATGCAATTAACAAAGACTTTGCCATTATTGCCGGCGGGCCAGGTACGGGTAAAACCTATACCGTCACTAAATTACTAGCGGCCTTGCTGATGTTATCGTTAAATACTAAAGGCGATGAACAAACGCCAAGAATTTCATTAGTTGCACCAACAGGCAAGGCGGCACAGCGTTTGTCCGAATCGATTATTAATGCCGTACAAGGTTTTCGCGGTGCTATTGCTGATGATGTTTTAGATCTTATTCCTGAAAGCGCACAAACCCTGCACCGATTACTTGGCGTTATTCCTGAGCAAGTCAACTTTCGCCATCATCAAGACAATTTACTGCCTGTAGATATTTTACTGATAGATGAAGTCTCTATGGTTGATTTACCTATGATTGCACGGATTTTTCGTGCCTTGCCTGCTCATACCAAAGTTATTTTATTAGGTGATGCTGACCAATTACCGTCGGTTGCTGTTGGCAGTGTTTTAGCTGACTTTGCCCCTCGACCTCATCCCGGCTTCAGTGATATTAATCATCAATATTTAACGCAGGTTACTGGCTTTGAAAGCCTAGCTAAACAAGCTGATGATACTGAATTAACAGAGCAAAGCGCTGAGAAAAACTCAGAACAATGCTTAAAGCATTACAGTGTGGCTGATTGTGTAACATTTTTAATGAAAAGCCGACGATTCGACGGTAAAGGCGGTATAGGTCGAATCGCAAGTCATGTTATCAGTGGGCAATACCAAGAGAGCTGGCAATTACTAAAAGAAAGTAGTGAAGTCACAAGTAACGAGATAGACAGAGAACAGAAACAATTAACCTTGCTATATGGCTCTGTAGAAGCTTGGTTAGCACCGTTAGTCAGTCAATATTATCAACCACTGAGTGAATGTAAAAATATCGCGGATGCTTTTGCACTGTTAGCGAAATTTAGAATATTATCGTCAACGCGCAAAGGCCCACAAGGGGTTGAAAGCTTGAATGCTTTGGTGATAGAAATACTACGGAATAAAAAAGCTATTCCTTATAAAAACTTTGCAGCAAGTAACGATTTATATCCAACCCAACCCATTATGCTCAGTGAAAATGACTACCGCTTGGGGGTTTACAATGGTGATATCGGCTTGTTATGGCGCAATAGCCAAGGCCACTTAATGGCGGTATTTGAAAATGCCTCAGGTGAGTATGACTGGATCATGCCATCGCGTTTACCTAAATTTGAAACCGTATATGCGATGACGATACATAAAACCCAAGGCAGCGAGTTTGATCACGTTGCTATGGTGCTCCCTGAGCAAAAAGACAATAAACTATTGTCTCGTGAATTATTATATACTGGCATCACCCGAGCCAAGTCAAAGCTAAGTATCGCAAGCGCTGAAGGCATTTGGCAAAGTGGTGTTAGCCAGCAAGTGATACGCTATTCAGGGCTTGCCTTAGACTAAGCACAGAATCATTATCGTCGTAAATAATAAGTAATTTTTTAGCAGTAACTAAGAGAATTTAGCATAACCATGATTTTAAAAGACATTGAAAAAGCCATTTACCGTAAACGCCTTAATATCGTTATTGTAAGTTTTATCGCCAGTTTATTAGTTTTATCGTTAGCTTATGGGCAAGGATTAATCACTTTGTTTGCTGACAGCGTTAATATGCCCGTACCAGTAGCACCTGTAACCGAAGCTGCTGTTGAGTTATCGCCTGCAGCAGCACCAGAAAATAACTTTAAGCTTAACTTTTTCGGCGTTTTAATGGCATTGTTAACGTGTGTATTTGCTTTACATCGCTTAAAAACTAGCGAGTTTTTTACTGAGGTTTATTATGTTTGGCAAGTAAAGCAACAACAAAATTATATCTTTCGTAAATTGAAAAAAATAAAAGCTGCCGCTAAAAATGATGATGTAGATGCGCTGATTATATTGAATTTTTATTATGCGAGTTTGAAACAAATATATCTTTTAGATGACAATACCCTAACAATGTCTAAGCTCAATAAAGATATAGCTGAATTAGATGCGCAAATTCAAAGCAAGCAATTAACTATTTCAACTGAACAATATCAACAAACAATGTTAGCTGCCTACTAACTTTATTAGTGAGATGATTTATTAGCAAAAATGCTTCATTAATTTGTCGGTGTTAGTATGCTTTACATTACTAAATGCAAAAAATAAGGAATATGCAATGATAGGTTACGTTACTTTAGGTACCAATGATTTAGACAGAGCTGTAGCATTTTATGATGAATTATTTGCCACAATAGGTGCAGGTCGTTTTTTTGAAACTGAGCAATTTGTTGCGTGGTCAAAAGGGTCAGATCAAGCTGGTATTTCTGTTACCAAACCTGCCGATGGCCAACCAGCTACCGTAGGTAATGGCGTTATGGTTGCTATCCAAATGAATTCTACTGATGAAGTTGATGCCTTTTACCAAAAAGCACTTGAACTTGGCGCTACCTGTGAAGGTTCAGCAGGACCGCGTGGTGAAATGACCGGTTTTTATGCGGGCTACTTCAGAGACTTAGACGGCAATAAACTTAATGCGTTTTATTTAGACATGTCAGGTGCTTAACGTTAGTATCAGTTGTATAACTTGAGTGTAATTTGTTAGCTATCAAGCTCAGCTATAATTCATCTTGATTAGCCTTGAGCTTGTGCTTTAAAGCGTAATGATGAAGTTAATTCTCAAAGCTAATATCTAAAATAATAAAGGAAAATATCCCGCGAATGAAGAAGTTAAAAAACGAAAGTGAACTATTAAAAAAAGCCATTGTTATTGGTGAAGGTTACGCAAAAAATCGTGGTTATAAAGGCTTTTCAGCTACCAATGCAGCGAAAGAGAAAATAGAAGCTTTATATCGTTTGCTGGTAAATGATAAACTTATTCAGCCTTTACCAAAAGACGGTGAAGACTTAGCAAGCATGAAGCACAAATTAGCTTTATGGATTGCAAAACAATTACCTGCTGATCACCCTTTACTTAAGTAAGCTAAAATAAGCTAAGTAATTTCGATAGGCCAGTATTGGTTATTATACCAATTGAATCGGCGTAATAAGCCGATTCAATTTCCCAATTTGTACTAGCTAAATACAAGCAAGCTAAACACAAATTAAGTTAAATACATGTAAACAAAAGAAGCAAACCTGTTCTATGAATCGTAAAAAGAAAATCAATCAAGTCTTAAAAGCCAAGGTTAAAAAGATGAATGCTAAACAGCAAAAATCTAATAAGCCTAAGTATGTCTCTAAGGCTGAACGCGCTGCTATTGCAGCGAAAGAAGCTCAAGAAAACACAGCAGAGTCGAATGAAACTAGGCCGAACGAAACCGAATCGAGCACAACAGAAGCCAGCTCGGAAGCGACTTCAGTAGAAAGCTAAAAGCCACCGTAGTAACGCTAAAAATTTCTATGGTAGTGAAAATACAAGTAGGGCGGTTTTATGAAAATTGATAACAATCAAGTAAAAAAAATCGTCATATTTGGCAACTCGGCATCAGGTAAATCTAGCCTAGCCAAAAAACTTGCTTCAACACAGCAACTAGCCCATCTAGATTTAGACACCTTGGCTTGGCTTCCGCCATCAGCATCGAAATCTGCACCAGCATTACCACCACAACGTCAAAGCATTGCTGTATCAATTTCTGAAATTAATGTCTTTATCAGCCAGAATCAAAACTGGGTGATAGAAGGCTGTTACAGTGATTTGTTAACGCATACGCTAGCGGAATGTAGCGAAGTTGTTTTTATGAACCTTGCTGTTGAACTGTGTATCGAAAATGCAAAAAAACGTCCTTGGGAACCTCATAAATACGAGAGCAAAACAGCGCAAGATGCCAATTTAACTATGCTAATAGATTGGATTGCACAATATGAACAGCGCACTGACACCTTTTCAAAGTCAGCACACCAAAAATTATTTGATGAATTCACCGGTAAGAAAACACAAGTTAAAAACAATCAACAGTTGTAATTTACAGTCCTAAATTAAGTCACACTTTACTCTTTCAGACCTACATTTTATTCCCATATGATAATTAACTGTTAGCTAATAGCAGCGATTTTCAGTGCGCCATCATTAAGAATTAAACTGAATGTAGAATTTTCCATGTTATGTACATTGACATCGCTTGATACTCGAAATGATACGATGTAACATATCATTTTTAATTGAGTGTAAATGAATAAAAATGAAAAATAAAAAAGATCTTTTAGGAATTGCCTGCTCTGGGCTTTGCATGGTTCATTGCTTAGCCTTACCCGTTTTTGCTGCTGTAGGTATTTCATCAACAGGGCTAATCTACCTTTTTAGTGAATCCACACACTTTTGGTTAAATATTTTAATGATATCTATCGCTGTATGGGTTTTTCCTAGTGGCTGGCGAGCTCATAAATCTGTAATACCAAGCTTGCTGGCACTTGTAGGAGTTGGCTTAATGATTATGGCGACGAAAGTAGCAGAAAATGACGAGTTTTATTGGGTAATGACCTCAGGTGTCAGCTTTATTATTGGCCACTTGATCAATCGACATTTACTAATTATTAAGAATATTTCATGACATTTACGCAGGAAAGCTCGTCTAACTTCAATAACTTTATAGGCTTGTCGAGTATAGGTATACCTAAGTCATTAGACGTGTTGAGCATAGTATAAAATACTGTGCTTAACTAATGATGGAGAGTCAATGTTGCGTGATTAATGATGGATAATTAATGGTGAGTAATGAATAGTGGGTAATTAAGAAAGCAAACTTAATCGAAATATAGGCACTCAGTAAAAATGAATAGTGGCAGAATTTTCGGTCAATAAAGAAGGTTTATTGATTGAAATGTAACGCTCTAAAAATGCCAGCATAGCTAATCCTCAACCTTTTGTGCTTTCTATCATTAATCGCTAGGTTTTATCGAATATCTATCTAATTAGCACCTAACAATACCGAACTTAAGTTTAAAAAAGAGGAACTGTACAAACAGCAATGATATGATATATCAGTAAGATGAATTAGATGATTATCAAACTACTAGCGCAAGGTTAAACTTTCAGGGGCTATAAAATAGTAAGTAAAGTCTTAAACAGTTTGATAAGCAGAATAGGGTATTGGAGATAGTGCGATGAAAGAACAACAATTAAATAAAGTATTGGGTAAAGCACAAGACATTTGTAATCATTCCGGTGGGCGCTTAACAAGTAAGCGTAAAGGAATTTTAGAGTTAATGTTACTTTCCAATGTTCCTTTGTCAGCTTATGAAGTAACTGATAAATATAATAAAAGCACTGGTTCTTCTATGGCAGCAATGTCGGTTTATCGGATACTCGATTTTCTAGAAACTGAACAATTAGTTCATAAACTCAGCTCAACCAATAAGTACGTTGCTTGCTCACATATTGCTTGTAGCCATACCCATGAAATACCACAATTTCTTATTTGTGGAAAATGCCAAAGTGTTAAAGAAATTGCCATCGCTAAACGCATTGCAGATGAATTAGAACAGGAAGTCGCTAACGCAGGTTATAAGCTGGTTAATTCACAATTAGAATTACAATGTATATGCGAGAAGTGTTCATAAATGTAGCGTTAATAAGTATTAACTCCATTCAACAAACAAGCCTGATATAACGCATTGCACAAGGTTAATTTATAAAGCGCAAGTAACAACCTTGAGTAATACCTTAGGTTGCTCTGTTGAAGAATATATTTCAAAAACTCAACAGATTTGCGCTCTACTAATTTTAATATTCCAGCTCCTAAAAATACTTTACCCACTGCATATTGGTAGCGCGTTTATACTCACTAAACTTTTTACTCGGCCAATATAAAAGCAAAATTAGTCCAGCTGAGAATAGCCATACTTGTCCAACGTGATTAAAAGCGAGGTATCCTTGCTGAGGGTTACCATAAAAGGTATTCGGCCCCCAAATTTGATAAGCAATAAAGTAACAAACAAGCAAAGCGTAAAGATGTAAAATATAGAAAAACATCGGCGCAGAGCCCAATATGCTTACTTTATTTAGCCAGCCTGCTTTAGCAGTTTCTAACCATGCTAAAGTTAACGCGCCTATGCTGATGGCAAATAATAGAAAGTCTAATGAAGGTGGGTACTTGGTATAGTTCAAAAACGCCATTATGGTCATTAATACCGTGGCTTGTTGCGTCCATTCAAGTGTTTCACCATAAATGTTAAAGCCTCGTAAAATAAGCAATAACGCTATTAAACTAAAACCCGTTTTGATTAACATTGACTTACGCTTCGCAGAACTTACTTTTGAAGAAAACAATGGTCCAGCCGCATAACCAAGCATAATAACGCCAATCCACGGTAAAACTGGGTACGATACTTTTACATTCAGCCATGCGTCACTTATTAGAAAACCGCGATCATGTAATATCGTCCATACACTGTAACCCAATTCACCTGAATTAAACTGAATAGGTGACAGTAAGTTATGGCCGACAACAATGGCTAATCCAATAGCAATTATCCATTGGCGTGGCAAATGCACCGCAGCCGCAAGTGCAATCATGCTTAATCCAATTGCCCAAATTACTTGCAAATAAAGTGTGTTATAAGCGCCAAACCAAGAAAAATTAATCAAGGTAACTTCGAGTAGAATTAAAATCAGCCCACGTTTGAATAAAAAGCTTGGCGCTGAACGCTTGATGCCACTACTCGGGTTAGCATATAACCATGCAGATATCCCAGTAAGAAAAACGAATATGGGTGCACATAAATGGGCGCTTAAGCGCGTGAAAAATAGCTCTGGCTCAGTATTATTAATATCCATTGGGTCGAGCACTTGTTTATGTAAGAAGAAGCGCTCTCGAACATGGTCAACAAGCATGAGTAAAATCACGAAGCCTCTAAGAATATCGATAGAAGCAATTCGGCTAGGTTTTATATTTGTCATTTGTTTTTAGCGCTTCTTTCGAAGCGCTGTTCACTAAGGTTGTTTAAAAGTTGTAGCTAATACTTGCGTTAATTCTTCTTGGCTGCCCAGGCATAGTCCATAAAGCAGAATAAGAATTGGCAAAGTACTCTTCATCAAATAAGTTTTCGATATTAGCTTGCAGTGTTATGTTGTCATTAATATTTAATGTGCCAAACAGGTTAACAATGGTGTAGCTTGGCAGTTCATAATCTGGGTCAATAGTTTCACCTAAACGGTCACTAACACTTAGTACGTGAGCCCCCAATTGTAGTGGCGTATCTGCTACTTCTGCATAATGAATAAGTGACATATTCAGAGTGTGTTTTGGCACATTAATAAGTTGGCTGTTAGCAGCAATACTCACTCCCCAATCAGGGTTGGTCATATCGTTTACTGTATGAGCGTCAATGTAGGTATAACCAATATCTAATACCGTGTTTTCAGTTAGGTTAAAGCGAGAATCTAACTCAACACCTGAGCTTTCTGCTTTACCCAATGCAACAGAAAAACCTGAGTTGATGGGGTCTGCGGTTAATATATTAGACTTTTCAGTTTTAAATAATGCGACTGTGCCACTTAATACATCATTAAATAATGACCACTTCACACCTGCTTCAATTGACTCACTTTTTTCAGCTTCAAATGCATTGCTATTAGCGTCTGCACCAGAGTTTGGTCGAAAACCTTCAGCATAATTTGAATATAGCGTGACTCCATCATCAACTTGATATGAAATGCCAATTCTTGGATTTACTTCAGACTTAGATTGACTAACAGTATTGCCGCTAAAGTTATTAGTAATGTCTTGCTCAAACTTATCAAAACGCACACCTATTAGCAGGTTAACTTTTTCACTCAAGGCCATTTGATCTTGTAAATAAACCCCAAAAGCATTTTGCTCTTCAAGGTTGTCTTGTGTTGGCGATGTTTCAGGTGCTGTTTGGCCATATACAGGGTTATAAGCATTTATGGAAAAAGTTGTATCGCCGCTACCCCAAGCCGTGCGCCATCTTTCTTGTATAGAATGCAATTCATAGTCGTAGCCATCAGCACCAATCAATACGTTGTGCTTTGTGCCTAGCGCGTCAAACGAGCCATTAAGCTCAACTCTTAATGAAGCGTCTTTTGCATCATAATCACGATAACGTCGTTGTCGGCTAACGGTTTCACCGTCAGCATAAAGTAACTGTCTGCCCGGTGATAATTCAATTTCCGACGAATATCCTTCTAAAGAAGAGTCTCGATAACCAGCACCCAACGACAAAAACCAATCAGCATTTATTTGATGCTGTAATGTAAGTTGATGGCCCATAGCTTCCACTTCCATAGGACCATCACTTGGCTCACCTAAAAACGTTTCAGGTGAAATATTAACATCAGGCAAAACAGGAATACCACGGTCAAATGGAACTTCTTGATCAACGTATTCAAACTCGTAAGTTAAGCTTGTATCGTCGCCTAATTTTACAAAAATAGAAGGCGTTATTGCCGTTTTTTTACTTTCAATGGTATCTCTAAAGCTTTCTGAATCTTCGTATGAACCATTAATTCGAAATGCGATATCATCTGTAATGCCACTAGTGTAATCACCTTCAAGACGCTGGTGGGCATATTCACCCGCAGAAAGCTTTAGGTAACCTTGTTGTTCAAACTGAGGTTTTTTAGTGGTGATATTCACGGTGCCGCCAGGCTCACCACGGCCATAAAGTGCAGAAGCAGGGCCTTTTAATACCTCAATAGACTCGATATTAGAGGTATCTCTTAAACCACTAAAGCCACGTCCAGCGCTAAATCCGTTAATTAAATAAGCAGAAGGTAGATTTTCATCACCAGAAAAGCCGCGAATAGCAAAGCTTTCCCAAAGACCACCAAAGTTGTTTTGACGTGACAAGCTGCTGTCTAAACTTAAAGCCGTTTGAAAGTTTGAAATGCCCATAGCATCAAGCTCTTGAGCTGATATAACCGACACTGCTTGTGGCAACTCTTTAATGGGCACATTGCCGCGATATGCTTGCTTGTAACTAATGACTTCAATTTTTTCAATGTCACTCAAGGCATCATCTTGGGCAAATAATTGTGGGGATAATAAACTCGAAATCACAGTGGCAATAGCTGTTTTGCCTATTTTCATTTTTTTGTTATACACGGTTTTATCTCTTGCGATTAAATTTGTGCAAGATAATATATGTTATGATACAACATAACAATAGTGCCAAATAGAAAAACTCTAAAGTATCAGTGTAAGGTGTAGGTTTGTTATCGTTAATTTAACAATATGTTTTGACTGAAAAAAGTTAACGGAAAGAGTGTAATATTATGAATGTTATAGGGTTAAAGGTTTAAATGTGGATAGTTATCTAGCGTCGACTATTAAGGGCAGGGGGAGTTATAATCTTGCAAAAATAGTCTTTTATTTAATGAAAATATTTCTTAATTTATACATAGCAGTTTGTAATGAGAATGCCAAAAAAAGACCTTAGATGCGGCATAAATAAAAGAGCAAAGTAGAACAAGACTGTAACTTGGCCATGTTAATCTACTGGATTGTAAAATATGACCAGCGCACGACACTTTTTGTCTGAAGTCCTTGTTAACAATATACTACTCCATATAAATTTTTCTTTCTTTTGTGAAGTGCCACCAAGGCTGGGAATCGCCACCTTCCATATAAGATATTGCCGATAAGAAAACATCTATAATGCAGTGATCTTGTTTACAACCAAGTTTCGAACAGTGTTGTCGATATAACTCATATGCATTTTTGCCAATGAGTTGTTTTGGATGAGTTAATCCAATTCTTTCTAAATCAACCGATATAGCTTTCCCAATATTTGGTAAATCTGACATTTTTGATACTTTATCTCGATCTGGTGATTTCATGCTATATTTATAACTCCTTGTTAATATGTGAAAATTGTTGGTTAAAATAAGCGACGCAGGAGCAAAAACCAACTGTTATTTGTCCTGATTAATTTGCTTGTTAGCTTTCTGGTTGCTGATCCATGAATAGACTCTCTCATTAACTTCTCGCATTATTGGAGAGCTACATGAGTTGCCATAGCTCAATATCGAAGGTTCTTCTTTTTGAAATCTAAGCATATGATCCATCCCCTCAACAATATAGGTATCTGTTTGGTTTGGGGATACTTCTGAAATTAAAAGTGTATCATCTGGATGGCACTGGAAATCCTTGCTACCTCCGATAGCTAGTATTGGGTGCCCTGAATTTTTCAAGAATGATTTAACGTCATAGTTAAACGTCTCTCGATAAAACTTAGTGCTCACCCTAGAAAAAGAAACCCACATTCTCTTGGCTTTTGTTTTTTCAACCTTATGCCTAAGCTTTATCATGGTCTCTAATGGGGTTTTAGAATATAGAAATAATCGGGCTAATTTTCCTTTTAAACCTGTCATTTTGTTTAAGTCACGATTAAGTACTTCGGCGTTTTTTACGCCATCTTCTTCAAAACTTCTTAGACTGGCGCATAACATTAATATACCAGCAAGGTCATGCCTTTTCGATGCAGTTTCAGGAGCTAAGACAGCGCCTTCACTGTGTCCGAGCAAGTAAATTAGTTTTGAATCTATATCATCTGTTTGCTTGCTAATGAAGTCAATTGCAGCACAAGCATCTTCAACCATTTCAGATAAACCAGCAATTTTAAAACACCCCCCACTTTTTCCAATGCCTCTTTTGTCATATCGAAAAGAAGCAATTCCTTTTTCGGCTAAAAATTCTGCTATGTATTTAAAGATTTGAGTGTTAAAACCTGAGATATTTCCATCTCGATCTTGCGCGCCACTACCATGAACCATGATGACACAGGGTAACGGTGAATCAAATTTAGGAACTGTAAGCGTACCTGAGAGGAAAATTTTATCGGATGGAAAAGTTACTTCTGAATGCAAACCAAACTCCTTTTGAAAGCTAACAGCTTATTATGTAGATGTCTCAGTAATGTCCGTCTACTTGAGTATGTATTAATCTACCCTAATGTCCTTAAATTTCAATCGTTTAATTTTAATTTGATGATAAGTATTCAACGGTTTACTAGTATTAGTGAGAACTCTTAGTAATACGGTTAACTAAAGAATGAATTAATTAATTAATTTTCAAATAGTTAATGTAACTAATTCACTGGTTGATGTGTGTTACTGAGAATTCTCCGCAACATGATAAATATGATCTATTAGACAATATAGGAATAGATTTGTGGCTAATGTCAGCTATGCACACAGTATTAGCACTAGCTGTTTTATGATAAAAGGCGGCATTGCTGGCTATAATGGCTGCCTGATTAGATTGAGTTTTTTGAGTTAAAAGTGTCTGCTCTAGTTTTAGCTACTGCACATTACGCCACTAGACATTACGCGACATAAACCGGCTATTTTCATCTAGCTGATAGTCACCAAACGGGCCACAGTATTCAAAACCAAACTTTTTATAAAGTGCTCTTGCGGGTTTGAAAAAATCCATTGAACCGGTTTCTAAGCTTACTTGTCGGTAATTACGTTCGGTTGCTACGGTTAATAGATGTTGCAGTAAGGTTGAGGCGACACCGAGGTTTCTAGCATTGGTGGCTGTTCGCATTGATTTAAGTTCAACATGGTTTGCATCAAGTTCTCGCAAAGCAGCACAGCCTAGCAATTCACCATTTTCCCAACAGCTATAAAAGGTTATGGCTGGGCTTTTCAAGGCGTCTACATCAAGTGCATGCACGCTTTCTGCTGGCGATGTTGCGTACATATCAGCTAAATGCTCTTCAAGTAAGCTGATGACTTCACCACCCGCCAAGTTATCAAGTTTTATTTCCATGTTTTACTTAAATACCCCAATTTATAGTTGTTAACTTAATTCATTCTGAAACTATAAACTTACCATTTTTTACGCGGTAAGAATGGTTTTTGTTGTTCAGCATCATGGGTTTGATTGTACACTTTACGATGAACGTTTTTACCCATTAACACTTTAAGTTGGTAGTAAGACTCGCGAAATAGTGCCCAACCTTTGCTACCTTGCCAGCTTTTGTTATATAGCTTTTTATTGGCGGCAAGTGCGTCAGGTGACTTTGTCAGTAATGACTCGGCAAACGCTTGCGCATCAGCCAGTGGTGTTTCTGTTATTTCTGTTACTAGGTTTAGTGCTAGTGCTTGTTGGCCGGTAAATTCTTCTGCTGTCATGGCCAATTTTTTGGCTTGGTCAATCGGCATTAAATCACGCAGGGCAATAGTGCCACCCATATCTGGAATAAGGCCCCATTTTCCTTCTAAAATAGATAATGAACTGTCAGCTGTGGCAAATCTAAAATCAGCGCCTAGGGCTATTTGTAAGCCACCACCCCAGCATCGACCATGAATGGCGCAAATAACAGGGGCGGGAATATCTCGCCAACCGGTGGAAACTATTTGGGCCAAGTTCGCGCGCCAAGGCAAGGCTTTAAATAAAAGCTTTACCATACTGCTTGATGATTTCATGATTGATTTAACATCTAACCCTGAGCAAAAATCATCACCATTACCTGATACTATCACCGCACGAATATTACGATTTTTTTGTAATGCTTTGATAGCACTACGAATAGCAAGGAACATTGCCATATCTAAGGCATTGAGCTTGTCTGCACGGTTAAGCTTAACGTGGGCGATGTTATCGATGATTTCTACATTGACTCGTTGCTCAGTCATGGGCGTCCTTGGATTGTGATACTAGTTGGTAAATAGCGTTCATTTACGGCTAAATAGCCTAGTCATTTATTTATTGGTATGACCAGTACCTTAGCGAAAGTCGTTATTGATGTCTACTTTCTAACAGCTAACCCTAAAGCGAATACTTGTAAATAAAGCGGATTTATCGCACATTGTCGCTACACCTTTATTTTCAATCATTTTCTACGGCGAAATATAATGAATAATAAGCTACTTTTATCCAGTGTTTTAACTTTAGTTAGCGCACAATTATTTTTAGGTAACGCTGCGCAAGCTCATCAAGAAAAGCCTTTTGCTATCGCAATACACGGCGGCGCAGGCACAATAAATAAAAGTAAAATGACTGATGAAAAACGCTTAGCGTATGAAACTAAATTAAAACAGGCACGAGATGCAGGTTATGCTTTATTGGCTAAAGGTAAATCTAGTCAGGCAGCAGTCATTGCCGCTATTCAAATATTAGAAGATTCGCCGTTATTTAATGCTGGAAAGGGCGCAGTATATACTTTTGAAGGCGAGCATGAGCTTGACGCTTCGATTATGAATGGTAAAACCTTAAATGCCGGTGCAGTATCAGGCGTGAAAACCGTTAAAAGCCCAATAGCTTTAGCTGAAAAGGTGATGGAAAAATCAGTTCATGTCATGCTAAGTGGTGAGGGCGCTGATACTTTTGCTAAACAACAAGGGTTAGCCAGTGTTGAAAATAGCTATTTTGATACAGATGCTCGATATCAGTCATTACTTCGAGCGAAAAAGAAGTTGGCTGAAAAGGAAAAAGAACTAAAAGACTTTCAAGCAGCTCATCAAACACTGGGTAATGAATACAAATATGGCACTGTTGGCGCTGTAGCGCTTGATAAATCAGGCACATTAACTGCCGGCACTAGCACAGGCGGCATGACCGCAAAACGCTTTGGGCGTATTGGTGATGCTCCGATTATTGGTGCGGGCACTTACGCCAATAATGAAAGCTGTGCTGTTTCTGCCACGGGTCACGGCGAATATTTTATTCGTTATCATGTTGCTGCAGATATTTGTGCGCGTATGCAATATCAGGGTATTAGCCTTGAAAAGGCGGCTGATGTTGTTATTAATGATGTATTAGTTACCGCAGGTGGCTCAGGCGGTATTATTGCCATTGATTCTGCGGGCAATATTACCATGCCATTCAATAGCTCGGGCATGTATCGCGCGAGTAAGTCGTCAACAGGCGAAGAATTTGTTGGAATATTCAAAGATGATTAATAAAAATATAAACTTGAAAAGTGGCGTTGCTGCAAAAAAATCAAACACGCTAGTAAAAGTATTTAACTTAAAAATTGCTGCGTTGATGTCGATGGCGCTAGCGGGCTGTTCAGATGATGTTGGTAAAGTCAGTTTAGGCTTATTTACCACCAAAGATGTGGTGATTAACGCTAAACAAGACCCAATTGTAAAAGGCGTAACTTGTCACATCAGTCATGTTGAAGCTGATTTAGACTTTTCTGATCCGTCAGACATGAGCATAGCTTGTCGACAAACCGGTGAAATATCAGCACAAGCTTTGGCGCAAATTGATCGGTCAAAAAATGGCGAAGTGGTTTTTAAAGAATCGAAAAGCATTTTGTTTAAAAGCCTAAAAGTCAGACGTATTTACGATGCTGAACATAAAACCCTTATTTACCTGTCTTATTCAACAAAGGAATCATCGGGTAGCCATCATCATTCATTGTCTACTGTGCCTTTATATAATACCAAGGCGTGGGATTGGGCATTGGCACAAGATGTAAAAAATTAACCGTTGTACTTTGAAAATTTTAAAGTAAGCGTCAGAAATTAACCAAAATGACTTTTATATTTCTGCCGTATTTGGCTGAAAAATAAATATAAAGCTCATCAAATGAAAAGTAGTAGAAATTATGTTGGCAAACCTGTTTAGCCCGAAAGTAATTATTGATGAAAACACTAAAAACTGGATCCACGATACCTTTGCCTGGGCCGTGGAAAACTTTGATATTAATGTGCTAAAAAATGATGCACGTTTGGTACTACCGACTAATGATTTTTATCCGGGTAGCGTTAGTAGTATTGATGAAATGGCGCAAGCTATGTTCACCAACACTAAAAAATATGCCGGTATGCAGCAGTGGCCAGTACAAATAACATCAAGTACGCCTGCAAGCCAGACCGCTATTGAAGATTTAACTTTAGGGGACGTGGTTCGTGGTGATAACGCAGATGTAGCACTAAGCGCAGGAAACGACGCCTTGATGTTAGGTTTTACGCCCAATCAAGTGAACCAACCGCAAGATTTAATTGCCGGTATTAGCCAAGCGCTTGCCAGTATTTTAGTGGTTTCTAATAAAGTATTACCGCCGGGTGGAAAAGAGTATTTACCGCAAGCGATTGACTTGGTTGCCTGTTTTATGGGCTTTGGCGTTATATTTGCTAATACAGCTTATCAATTTAAAGGCGGCTGTGGTTCGTGTAATAACGCCAGTTTGAATCGCCAAGCAGCGCTTACTGAGCCTGAAACCTTATATGCTTTAGCGCTATTTTGTGTTTTGAAAAAAGAACCAATGAAAAATGTTAAAGGTCACTTAAAGTCGCACTTACGAAAAGACTTTGTTAATGCTTATAAAGGTATTGAGAAGTCAATTTCTACCAGTACACAACCAGCCTTATTGGCGGTATTGAATTAATTACACCTTGAACGAGTAGTAGGAATAAAAAAGTTTAGAAATAATTAGCTAAATGGATGATTTATTTGCAAATGCGTCTACAGTTAATAGTGTATACCTAAACTATTTGAAGATGTATCTACAAGCAGTTTGGGTATAGATTTTATTTTAATTTTTAGGGATCCGCTATGGAATCATTACAAGTAAAAGAATATATGAACCATTATCCTGTAACTTTCACCCCCGAAATGGTGGTTGAAGAGGCAGCTTTACGGTTTTTAAAAACCAAGCAAATCGGTGGTCCTGTCATTGATAAAAATAATCAGTTAATGGGTTTTTTATCAGAAAGTGACGTTTTAGCTAAAATGATCGAAACCATTTACTACAACGAGCATATTGCTGATGTTGCTGATTTAATGCGAAAAGACGTATTAACGGTAAAACCGTATGACAGCGTTATTGAGCTTGGTCAGCAAATGCTGAAAAATAAGCCTAAGGTATATCCTGTTGTTGATGATGATGAAAATTTACTCGGCACTATTTCTCGTAATGATGTACTGCGCGCTATCGATTTACATTTGCGCTCGGGCTATAAAAGCTAGTTGATTTTGCGTTAATCAGTAACCACTGCTGTTAGCGCTTTATTCTTTAACTTGATATTTTAGTTCAACAAAAAATAGCAAAAGGCTACATCCGAAAGGGTTACGTATTCATTTGCTATTGTTTACCTGTTAAACTGTTTTTTTGTTATTTGTGTTGAGTCTGTTTTGTCTTCTGTTACCCCCGCTAATTCTGCTGCTACTGAAAAAAAATCTAATAAAACCAATGAAAATATCACGGTAAAAGCACTTTTTGACCGTTTACATCGGGTTAAGCTATCGGACAAAGCGCGTATTAGAAAACGCTTATTGGGCGTTAAAAAAATAACGAATGCAGATAAGCAGCTAAAATCTTTGCAACAAATTGCCGTTGCAATTGAACAGTCGATAGAGAATAAGCAAGTTCGCCACGCTAATTTACCTAAGGTGAGCTACCCAGAAGGCTTACCGGTTTCTCAAAATGTTGATGTTATTGCTAAGGCCATCGCTGAAAACCAAGTGGTGATTATTGCGGGTGAAACTGGCTCGGGGAAAACCACACAAATTCCTAAAATATGTTTACAACTTGGTCGCGGTATTGACGGTATTATCGGTCATACACAACCACGTCGTATCGCCGCGAGAACAGTGGCAAATCGTATTGCCGATGAACTTAATACTAAACTAGGTAATGCTGTTGGCTATAAGGTGCGTTTTAATGACCAAGTGAGCGAACACAGTTATATCAAGCTGATGACTGATGGTATTTTGCTTGCTGAAATGCAAAAAGACAGGCTCTTGCGTCAGTACGATACCTTGATTATTGATGAGGCCCATGAACGTAGCTTAAACATTGATTTTATTTTGGGTTACTTACGTCAAATATTGCCGAAGCGTCCTGACTTAAAAATCATTATTACTTCTGCAACCATTGACCCTGAAAAGTTTGCGAAACATTTTGCTAGTGCTAACGGAGAATTAGCGCCGATTATTGAAGTGTCTGGTCGAACTTTCCCCGTAGAGATGCGTTACCGTCCGCTGAACGAAATGAGCGATGAAAGTAATGGTGATGCTGATATTATTTCAGGCATTCTCAATGCTGTAGACGAGCTTAGTTCGGATGGTCGTGGTGCAACGTCTGATGGTGACATTTTAGTATTCCTTAATGGTGAACGAGAAATTCGTGATACCGCACGTGCTTTAGAAAAGGCAAATTTACGTCATACCAATGTTTTACCTTTGTATTCGCGCTTAACCGTTGCTGAGCAAAATTTAATATTCAAGCCTCATAGTGGCCGGAATATTGTTTTGGCGACTAACGTTGCTGAAACCAGTTTAACCGTGCCGGGCATTAAATATGTTATTGACCCAGGTACAGCAAGAATATCGCGTTATAGTTACCGCACCAAAGTGCAACGTTTGCCGATTGAACCAATTTCACAAGCCAGTGCCAATCAACGTGCCGGTCGTTGTGGCCGTGTCTCTTCAGGTGTTTGTATTCGTTTATATTCTGAAGATGATTACTTAAACCGCCCAGAATTTACCGACCCTGAAATATTACGCACCAATTTAGCGACCGTTATATTGCAAATGTTGTCGTTAGATTTAGGCGAGATTTCAGACTTTCCTTTTGTGCAGCCACCAGATAACCGCAACATAAATGATGGCGTTCGCTTACTTGAAGAGCTAGCGGCAATTGACGCCAACGCGAATCAAGTTAAGTTAACACCAGTTGGTCGCTCGTTATCAAAATTCCCGATAGATCCGCGTTTAGCGAAAATGATTTTAACGGCGGCTGACTTAGGCTGTATTGAACAAATATTCATTATTGTTAGTGCCTTAAGTATTCAAGACCCACGTGAACGTCCGCATGAAAAACAGCAAGCTGCCGATGAAAAACATGGCCGCTTCAAAAATAAACAGTCAGATTTTGTCAGTTTATTGAAGTTGTGGAGCTACGTTGAAGAGCAGCAAAAGCAGTTAACCAATAATCAGTTTCGTCGTTTGTGTCAGAAAGAATTTTTATCCTACGTGCGACTTCGAGAATGGCAAGATATCTACAGTCAATTAACGCATTCATTGCGAGAATTAAAAATTCCGATGAGCCGTATTGAATTAGATTTATCTGAAGAAGCTGAAAAAAATCCAGTTAACGGCAATTTAGACATTGTTCACCAAGCGATATTATCGGGGTTATTGAGCCATTTAGGCCAACAAGATGAGAACCGAGAATACAAAGGCGCACGTGGCAGCAAGTTCTTTATTTTCCCTGGCTCTGCGTTAGCTAAAAAATCACCGAAGTGGTTAATGGCGGCTGAACTGGTTGAAACCAGCCGTTTGTTTGCTCGTATGGCGGCGAAAATTGACCCATTATGGCTTGAGCCATTAGCTGAACATTTAGTTAAACGTAGCTACAGCGAGCCGCATTGGGAAAAGAAACAGGGCGCTGTAATGGCGTTCGAACAAGTGACGCTTTACGGGTTAATTATTGTTGGTAAACGTAAGGTTAATTTTAACAAAATTGAACCTGACACCTGTCGTGAAATTTTTATTCGTGAAGCTTTGGTTAATGGTGACAGCACCATTAAAGAAGCGTTCTTAAAAGACAACCGTCAACTGGTTGATGAAATTGAAGCGCTAGAGCAAAAAGCGCGACGTAAAGACTTCTTAATTGAAGAACAACAGCTAGTCGATTTTTACACCGAAAAATTACCTGAAAGCGCTATTTGCCAGCGCAGCTTTTTAGCTTGGTGGAAAAAACAAAAGCAGAGCGATGGCAAGTTATTAAACTTTACGAAAGCTTTCTTGCTAAAAGAAACTGCCGTTAAGCTTTCTGCTAACGAGTATCCTGAAACGTGGCAGCAGGGCAGTTTAACCTTGCCGTTAAGTTATCATTTTAGTCCCGGTGATGTTGACGATGGTATTAGCGTTTTGATACCTGTCGGCATATTAAACCAAGTAGAAAACACTGGTTTTGATTGGTTAATTCCTGCCTTAAGGCTTGAGCTGATCACCGCACTGATTAGAGGTTTACCTAAGTCATTAAGACGCAATTTTGTACCTGCACCAAATTATGCACAGGCGTGTTGTGCGGCAATATTAAATACAGGTAGCACGTTAACTGCTGCGCTTGAAAAGCAATTGCTGAGAATGACAGGTGTTCGCATGCCTGAAGATGCTTGGCAGGGTGTTGAGCTAGTTCCACATTTATCAATGAATTTTAAAATTGTAAATGAAAAAGGCAAGTTACTAAAACAAGGTAGAAACCTTGACGAGTTAAAAGATGGATTGCAAGGTCGTGTGCAAGCGTCAATTAAAAAGGTTGCAGATAAAGGCATTGAGCGTAGTGATATTGCTAACTGGGACTTTAAAGACTTACCGAAAAGTTACGAAAAGAAAGTTGCTAATATCACCATAAAAGCATTTCCGGCGTTGGTTGATAAGAATAAATCAGTCGCGATTGAATTATTTGAGCACGAAAGCTTAGCAGAGCAGGCGATGTTAGATGGTGTCAGCCGCTTAATTTTATTGAGCATTCCGTCGCCAGTAAAATATCTACAACAGAAATTGCCTAACAAGTCGAAATTGGGTTTGTATTTCAATCCATTTGGTTCAATTAACGATTTACTTGATGATTGTATTGTTGCTGGTTGTCAGTTCTTAGTAAATGAATACGGCGAGTTACCGCGCGCGCAACAAGAGTTTGAAGCGTGTAAAGAACATGTGCGCGCTGAAATTGCTGATTGTGTATTAAGTGCGGCGATAAAAGTTGAACGCGTGTTGAGTTTGGCGCATGACGTACGCAAGAAAATGAAAGGTAAAATGTCGCTAAATGTTGTGCAATCGCACGGTGATATTAAAAGTCAATTGGAAGCTATGGTGTATAAAGGCTTTATCACCAAAGCGGGTTACCAACGTTTAGATGATATTGCTCGCTACTTAACGGCAATGGAGCGTCGATTAGAAAAACTACAAATCGACCCGAACCAAGATCGCCTTAAAATGTTAGAAGTTGAAAAAGTACAAAAAGCGCTAGATGCGGTTGTTGCACTGCAGCCTAAAGGCCAACCTCTACGGAAAGAATTAGTACAAGGTTATTGGATGATTGAAGAGTTACGAGTGTCACTTTTTGCTCAAAACTTAAAAACACCGTTTCCTATTTCGACTAAACGAATATTGAACTACCTCAAAGAATACAGCTAAATTATCTACTATGATTTGACAGTGATGGTTACGGTGAGTATAAATAAAAGTACAAGCTATAAAAACATATTGGAGTAGTAATGGTTAATTACGATGATAAGCGTAACTTTTATCGGATGATGTTAAACAGTGAAGTGACCGTGACCATTATTGATGATGAAGCGAATAGTAAAGTTTCAGCGACTTGTCGTGATTTAAGTGCAACGGGAATTGCGATTGAAATGCCACATCCATTAGAAATTAATACAGCTGTGCGTATTAGTGTTGAGTCTGCTAATAATGCCGTTCAGCCATTAGACGCTAAAGGTAAAGTGGTTCGGGTTAAGGAAGAAGGTACTGACTGCTATTTAATCGGCGTTAATATTACCGAAATTGACTAGTCAAAGTCACTTGTAGAAATTGAGGCCCTGCAACAATGTTTTGTTTCAGGGCCTAATAATATATTCGATTTGATATTCTTTGCTTAACCACTTGCTTAGCTATTTGCTTATTCGAGCACTAAGCACTAGTACTAAGCACTAACACTGAGCTTAAACCCATTAAGCCAGCGCCCAATTTGCAGCAAAATATACCCCAATGTAACCAACGGTATAGGCAATGGTTAGATAGCCAATATTGCGCAAATAACTCATAAAACTCAATTCTTTAATTTTACTCATGGCAATAATACCGGCAGCTGAACCTATCACTAAAATTGAGCCGCCAACGCCGGTAGCATAAGTTAGCATTAGCCATTCTGTTACTTTCATCTCTACATCTGCTTTTAACAATGCTGCTGTTAATGGCACGTTATCAATCACTGAAGACATAAAACCGACGATATAGTTTACTTGCATTGCTGGTAAGAATTCATATAACTCGGTAAAGCCACTTAATACGCCTATCTCTTTTAAAATACCAACAAGCAACAATACCCCTAGAAAGAATAATAAAGCGTCGTATTCAACTTCTCGAATGTAATGCAGAACATCTTCATTTTTCTTCTTAGGTAACATATTTGCCACTAGAAACATTACTGATAAACCAAAGAGGAAACTCAGTACTGGTGGTATTTGAAAGAATACGTTTAGCAGTAAAGTACCAGAAATAGTCAGCATAAAAATAATGGCGATAATGATGTCGGGCTTTTCAATTTTAAGTCGTGTTTGCGATAATTGAACGTTGCCCGAAAGCCCGAATGACAATAAACTCGCCAGAGTTAAAACGCCTAAGAAAGAAGGCAGTATTAGTATCAGTAAATTTGATATGGTGACTTTATTTTCAAGGAAAATCATCAATGTTGTTACATCACCAGTGATTAACGAGACACCGCCACTGTTGACCGAAAAAACAATCAGCGTCGCGTATTTTAAACGTTTCTTTACTTCGAGCTGCAAATTCATTACCACCGCAATTGCTACCAATGTTGCCGTGACGTTGTCGGCAAAAGAAGAGAATACAAAAGCAAATATCGCGATAACGAACATTAAGCCTCGCTCTGAAATACTTTTGGGTAAAATGCGTTGCACTAAAGCGGAGATAAAACCTTTACTGTTTAAGTAGGCGACAAAGGTCATCGCTGACATGAGAAACAGCCATAAAGTCGCTATTTCTAATAAATTTTCATTTAGTTGATGGTTGGTTTGAATACTGTCATTACTGTTAATGGGGAATATGAAGGCCAATATCCAACACAATGTGCCGAAAAATAGCGTGGTTTTAGCTTTGTTTATATGAATTAAATCTTCAGTAATGATCATTATAAAACTGATAATGACTAAGATGAGAATAATCGTATTGATCATGATTTTTTATTACCTGTAATACCAACCTCATTAAGTTTTTCGCACTTGTGCTGATTTATTTTAATCAGCACAACCAGAGCACAAATTTAATGAAGCTAGATAATTAATTTTTGACATCGACTAAGCCCAATGAAGCTTAATTAATTGGGGAAATACGATGCAAGTGAGCTTAAATTTTTAATCTAAAAATTTAATGGTGGGTCACTATTACTTAAAAAAAGGCAGGTAAAACAGAAAATGGAAATTGAGTTAGCATTAATGTTGAAGCTAGTTTGACCATTAAATTCGATGGGTAAGCGATTGTGACTTGCTTCAGAAGATGAATTTTCACTGATGAAACATAGCTGACATTCATGCTCTTCAACAACAGCGTGTTCTTGAGCGTGAGCCATTGAGAATGTAGAGCTTAATAGCCATGAAAAGATTAAAAAAGCGCGCAGCAAACAACTCAGTGCTGATGTTGGTATTCTTGAGTTGTTTTGTGAATTCATAAGGTCTAAATAATTTTATGATAATTAAGGGACTTAAAATTGTACTAAATAGCCATTGCTTTATGTTTCAAACACCTAGCTAGCGCTTCACACTAGCTAGGATATTTATTTGTTACTCTACTTGGCAGACTAAACCTTTAAGGTAATAACCTTCCGGGTAGTTTGACGATACGGGGTGATCAGGTGCTTGATGAAGTCTATCGACAAAATAAGCCTTTCTTTTTGCATCTAATGCCGCGTCAGCCACTACTTTTTGGAATAAACTTGCTTCCATTAAGCCAGAACATGAAAACGTTAACAGCGTACCGTTAGGTTTTAGCAATTGCATGGCTAACATGTTGATATCTTTGTAGCCTCGACAGGCACCCGTTAATTGAGCTTTAGACTCAACAAACTTAGGCGGATCAAGAATAATCATATCAAATGTACGCTTTTCATCACGGTATTGGCGTAATAGTTTAAAAACATCGGCTTTAACAAATGAAACGTTTTTATCTGTTAGGCCATTAAGCTCGACATTTTGTTTAGCAAGATCTAAAGCACTTTCTGAAACATCAACGTTGATAACTTCTTTTGCGCCATTGGCTGCACAATGCAGTGAGAAAGTACCAGTATAAGAAAAACAGTTTAATACGCTTTTTCCTTTGGCATATTTACCCGCCGCAACTCTTGATTCTCGTTGGTCTAAATAAAAGCCGGTTTTATGGCCTTCAGCAACATTAACGTGAATTTTAATACCATGTTCTTCAATAACGCATTCTGTTGAATCTTGAGGCTCAGTTAACCAACCTGTAACAGGCTCTAAGCCTTCTTTCTTACGAACATCAACGTCTGAACGTTCATAAATATGACAACCAGGATAAAGCTCTTTTAGACACTCTACTAAGGTATAACGGTGAAAATCTGCACCAGCACTTAGGAGTTGGCAAACAACAAAATTGTCATACTTATCAATAGTGATACCAGGTAAGCCATCAGATTCACCCGCGATAAGACGATAGCCAGTTAAACCACCGTTTTCGATAAACCAATCACGACGAGCTTGTGCCTTTAACAATTTATTACGAAAAAAATCAGCATCTATTTCTTCATCAATTTCAAAAGTCCAAACGCGAACTCTGATTTGAGATTCTGGAGAGTATGCGCCTTTAGCTAGCCAGTTTCCCTTATTGTCAAAGACATCAACAGTATCACCAAGCATAGGGTTGCCTTTGATTTTGTTGATGGCTTGAGAAAATATCCACGGGTGTTTTCGCAGTAATGATTTTTCACGAGCAACTTTTAAATAAATTCTTGCTGACATATGCCTATACTTATAATTAACAATAATAATTGCGCGAGTTTAGTCAATGCATTAGTCGCGTGCAATGTTCTAGGTTAACTATTTCTCATTTACTGCGATAAATGAGGATATTTAAGCGAAAAATAATAATAGTAAGTAGCAAAAGGTAAGGTGAAAAATTATGAATGTAAGTTATATGGCGCATGTAAGCGGTAAAGTACAAGGAGTTTATTTCAGGGCTTCTAGTCAACAGGTTGCCATTGATCATGGTTTAAGTGGTTACGCACGTAATTTAACTGACGGTGATGTTGAGGTATTGATGTGTGGTGAAAAGCATGAAATAGACAAAATGCTGGAATGGCTAGCCCATGGCCCTCCGCAAGCTGAAGTCGACAATATTGAAGCGAAAAAAGTACCTTGGCAAGAGCACCATTTTTTCGCTATTAGTTAGGGGATATTTGGTTGTACTTAATATTCATCTGCAATGAGTGCTGAGCTATTGGTATTAAACGCTAGATAAGGCAAAATATTACATAATTTAGTTATTCCATTAGGAAGTAAGTTGCAGTATTTAGCCATTAATGAACAGCAAACGCTGTATTTTTGTGAAACGGAATTGCCTGAAATTTCCAGTGATGAATGCTTGATCAAAGTTCGAGCTATTGGTGTTAATCGAGCAGATATTTTGCAAAAGCAAGGTAAGTATCCAGCGCCCGCGGGAGAATCTGAAATTGTTGGTATTGAAGCTTGCGGGGATATTGTTGCCATTGGTAGTGAATCAACGTTAAATGGTGCTTTTGCTATCGATGATAAGGTTTTTGCCATTGTCCCAGGCGGTGCATATGCAGAGTATGTAAAAGTAAAAACAGCACACCTTTTCAAATTACCTCATAATTTTTCCTACGTTGAAGGCGCAGCCATTGCTGAAGCCTATTTAACGGCCTATCAGTGTTTATTTTTCATTGCTGACTTAAAGCCACATTCAAAGGTATTAATTCACGCAGGTGCAAGCGGTGTCGGTAGTGCTGCTATTCAATTAGCAAAAAGCTTACATTGTCACGTTACTGTTACGGTTGGCAATGACGAAAAAGTATCGGCTTGTAAGGCATTAGGTGCTGATGAAGTCATAAATTATCAGTTGGCTGACTTTGTTAGTTACTCGAAAGAGAAAAAGCAGAATTATGCCGTTATTGTTGATGTAGTTGCCGGGGCGTATGTAAATAAAAATATAAGTGTTTGCGCATTAGACGGGCACATTGTGATGTTATCAATGTTAGGTGGACGTTATGCTGAAAGTATTGATGTCGCTAAAATGCTGTTAAAGCGCATCAATATAACGGCAACAACGCTTAGAAACCGCACTGATGAATATAAAAATAAATTAGTAAATGCTTTTAAAGCGGATTTTTATCAGCAACTTGAACAAGGAATAATAAGCTCTGTTATTTATCAACAGAGCTCGTGGCAAGAAGTTGAAAGTGTTCATCAAGTGATGATGAACAATGAAAATATTGGCAAACTTATTTTAACCATAAATGATTAATTTTTTTGTGCTGGTTTAACATTCTAAATGCCGCACTTGAACATCATTACACGTTAAGAGCTTGATGCTGCAACTCCGGCAACGGCAACACTACTTGCTGCTGCACCTGCTTGTTGAGTAGCAATTTGGCTGGTAATAACGGTAGAGTTTTGATGTTCACTAGCGATAATGCAAGTACCGTAGCCTAGTCCTTTAAGTTGATTCTCCCAAATAATTTCGCCATCTTGGGCATTCAAACAATATAAATGTCCCCCAGAATATGCGAATACGCTGTTGGCTTCGTAGTAAACATTAGTGATTGTTGAGCTGCGTAGTTTCGTTTTCCATAACTCAGCACCATCTTTTTTATTCACACAAACAACATGGTTATTAATGCCTAAAAATAGTTTATCCATAGCGTGTTCCTTTGTTTTTATTTTATTTGTTAGGTTTTACTTGCCAGTTTCCTGCCAATTACTTGCTAATAAACCGTAGTCATATTGATCAGTCCATTCATCACCCATAAGATAATGATCTTTAAAAAAAGCTTCTCTTTTAAAGCCTAGTTTTTCCATAACTCGATACGAAGAAATGTTTCTTGGATCGCATTTAGCAACAATTTTGAAAAAGCCAAGTTCTTTGATGATGTAATCAATCAGTAAACTTGCCGCTTCTGTACAAATTCCTCGGCCAGCTGCTTTCTCACTCAAGCGATAGCCAATTTCAGCACGTTGATGCTCCCAATCTTCTATACGAAATACTACCTCACCAACAAGTGTGTCATCTTCTTGTAAACAAATAACTAAACCGTTCCAATGTCCCGACGCCAAATTCCACGGTTTTGAAAGCTGCATTACAATTTCCATTGTTTCTTCATCACTTTCAGGCGGGCGAATATAACGGCAATTTTCGGGATCTTGTCGATATACTTTTATTACAGGGTAATCTGCTTTGGTTGCTGGCCTAAGGTAAATGCTTTTAGATGATAATGCAGGAGCCAAATGTTGTTCATTTAACTCTATTTTCATAGCCATGTGCTTTGGTCTTATTATTGATGAGTGTTGTCTTTATTTTGCGCACGATATAATTGAATTGTAAATGATTTTTCTGCTTTGCCACTTACGATTACTTGTAAGACATTACTATTTATTTTTCGGTACTCAATTTTGTTTGGAAAGTCATGTTGCATATTTTCAAAAACAAATTGTTTATTTTTACAATGGTTAAGTTTAAAAGCGACAGGTAATGGATTATGTGAAACTTTAGCTAGGTAGAACACTTCATCAGCCATTTTTACTAACCTTAGTGACTCGCTGCTGCTATTCGTTTTTCCTTGGCCTTCAAATGTATCATCACTGACTTTTTGCCAAATTTCATTTACGAAACTTGCGGACTTTTCCGTTTGCCAATCTCCAATAAGCCAATTTAATTGGGTTAATGAAGAACAGGTATTTGCATTGACGTTAGTGCTAATCAATAGGCTGCTGAGTAGCAAGGCATTCGCGATTAATTTTGTCATGGTGTTGGCAATGCTCCGAAAATACTAATTGTTCTGCGCTAAATGATAGTACTTAGGCGCTAACTTTTTTTCAATTTTTGTTAGTTGTTGCTGTAGTTTTTTATTTGTTGAGCTGGATATAGTAAGTCGTGTTTGTAAGTCATCAACTTGTGCTTGTAAATGTTGGCTGTTGTTTTGGTGTGTTTTGTAGATGCTAATTTGAAATAGCAAAATTAATGTCGTTGTTAATAGTAATATGGTTGGTAAATTAACTAAGTTTTTCATCGACTTTCCTTGTTAATAAGATCAGTTATGTGGATCACAAGAATCTAAGTCATAAAAGCAAGGTAGGCTGCAGCGATAAAAAAGTTCTATTACTATAAAAAAATTTTATTAGAAATAAAGGATAGGGATAAATTTTTTGTTGAGGACTATGCTAGTAACTATTATTAAAGTGAGCGCAAACTATTGCGCCCAGATAACATTGAAGGTGTTAATCTCCATATTCGATGAAGTAGTCACATTGTGATTGTGACACTCCTCGTTCTTCACAATAGGAGTGTCTTTTATATTTTTGGTAGGTGCTAAAACTCATAGTAAGCAAGGTGAAAATAATAATAGGGGCAATAACCCAGTTTAATAGATTCATTCCTATGGCCGTTAAGTTTGTATCTAAGACTAAGCTAGATAACTTTTTTGCCAAACTTCTAATTGTTGCCATAGCGCTTAAATCACTTTAATTATTAAACATTAATTTCACAGAGAAACTTCAGTAGTATTTCAAGCTAAGGCTATAACTTATCAGCAAACTTTTTACATTTTTTAATTGGAATTAACCATGCTGTTTTCTTTTCTTTTACTAATGCTTTGATGTAACCACCGCCGCCTAATTTATCACGACTAATTTCATCAGCTTTTGCTTTTAGTTTGATCGCACGAATTAGCATGCCTTTATCAGCCAATTTTTTTGAACAAACTTCATATTTTGCGGCAAAACTAGCGGCAACTTTTTCGTCAAAGCCGGCGTGTGCGGTAGACGCCATTCCTAAACTAAGTACGGCACTTAATACAACACCTGATGCGGTATTTAACGTTAATTTTTGAATGATTGTTTTTACGTTATTCATAATTCTTACTCTTACAGTGTTTGATAAAATGTATTATCCTCTTATTTGGAGGGAAAACAGTTAAAAACCCTCTTTAAATTGTTATGAATTGTACAGAGTAAACAATATTGCTTAATTTGCTGATACGATTGCCCAATCATCATCAAGCATTGATAGGAGCTGTCTGTTTAAAAAAACAGCTAACCTATGGTGATTAGGTGTAATTAATTTGATGACATGCATCAATAGCTTTGAATGTTAGGAGAACTGCTGTGGATCACAGTAACGATATAGATGAACAAGAAGTAATGGAAAGCTTTCGTAAAATGAAGCGCCATGTGGGTATTGTTTATTTTATGAATACGTTAAGACATGACTCATATCGTGATATTGATGATCCTAACTATCGAGATCCGACTAATGCTGAGGTAGTAGAAGTTATTGATACTATGGCTTTTCTTGGTTTTAAGAAAACAGATGTCGCGAAGTTGTTAGGTATTAGAACTGTTAGTAAAGATAAAACAAAAACAATTCGGAAATGGTGTGAAGGGGAGTCTGATGCGGTATCAACTATTCCTTATTCCTCGTGGGTTCACCTTTTGGTATTAAGTGGCAAAAAATGTTTGGTTAATGTAGTTCCCGAAGAAGGTTGGGCTCGAAATTTACCGTGATGTAATATGCCAATTCTTATTGAATATGTGTTTGAATAGTTAGAGTAAGCATAGGGATAATATGAACAATAAAATTAACATTCGTACGGCTTCAGAAAATGACTATCAGTTTATCTATGAGCTTTCACCACGTTTAGCGGAAGTCGCGAAGTTAGCGTGGCATAGTGAAGAGGTAGTACAAATCATGCAAGATGGATACATCAATGCTGTTTTAAATGATACATCTGTACCTTTTACGTTACTGATAGCAGAAGACAATGAAACATCTTTAGGTTTTATTCATGTAAAAGCGCATAAAGATGAAATTTCCGAAGAGATGTGCGCCATGGTTACATTACTGGCAGTTTCACCCATCGGCCAAGGTAAAGGTATTGGCAAATTATTAATGCAAGCGGCGGAACGCTGGACGAAGCAACAAGGCTATCGTTTATTACACTTAGAGGTTTTTGCTAATAATGATAATGGACAAGGTTTTTACCGAAATTTAGGCTTTCAATCTGAAATGCTTACTATGGTTAAACAGCTATAATATTCCTTATTTTAAGCGCTGTATTATTAGCCGGCACTATTTTAAATACTTTACTGCTATTGGCATAACAAGATAAGAAATTATCGGCACGATAATAGCGACATCGACGCATACTTGTAGCAATTTATTTGCAGGTAAAAATGGATTGATTAGCTCAGGAATAAAATAAACCAATGGTACTAAAGCACAATAGTTGATAAGGGCGATAAGGTGTTTGTTTGGTGTTTTCATGAAATTCTCTCTGATAGCAAAAGCTGAAGTAATGCCGTCTGTAGCGAATAAGTAAAGTGCCAAACAAACCATGCTGGCACTAATGCTTAGTAAATCGTACTGAGCAAAACTTACCTTGAAAGCAGCGACTATTTGCTTGCTTGTAAATAACTGTTATAAACCCAGTGATAAGTGGTGTGTTGACCTAAAACGCCACCAAGTTCCATGCCTTTTTCACTGCGCCAGTCATCCATTACTTCCGCTAACACGCTGGCCCAAGTTGCAACTTTCACACCTGCTTGTGTCATACGATGTATAGCGGCATCAGCAACTGACTTGTTCCATGTGCCTGAAGCGTCTACCACTGCGTAAACGTCATATCCTTCAGCGACAGCAGAAATGGCTGGGAACAGTAAGCATACGTCAGTCACTATGCCTGCCATGATGATTTTTTTACGGCCCGTTGCTTCTATCGCTTGTTTAAACTCAGGGCTTTTCCACGCATTGATTTCGCCAGCGCGTTCAATAATGGTATCACCTAGAATTTCAGTGATTTCAGGCATAATTGGGCCATTAGGACCGTCAGGCATACTTGCCGTGGTAATGGTGGGCATACCAACAGTTTTTGCCATATTACAAAGGCCTTTAATATTTTCAGTCATTAAATGAGGATCTTGATCTCGGCAACTAACAAGTAGGCCAGTTTGGTGGTCGATCATCGCCAGTACTGCGTTATCCACCGTTAAAGTTTCTGCGAATTTATTCATTTTATTCTCCAAATATTGAGTTTTTTTAAATATTGCGTGTTGTATTGCGTGTTGTATTACTGCTCGCTAATAAAAATAATTTCACTATCGTCAGTGCTGGTAATTGCTGTTTGGTAGCTGCGGATTAAATCGCCATCTTCCGCATCAAAAGTACTTTTTTGATCTGATATTGTTGCTTTTCCTTTACTGATATAAAGCAAAGTTTCGTAGTCAAAACGAATGCTTTCTCCGGCGGATAAACGCACGACATCAATACGAGTTTTACTGCTAAAGGTATCGGCCTGTTGATTGGTGCCACCGTATATGCGGGTGCTGCCGTTAGCTTTTAACGAATAATGTTTGTAGCCAGCTGGTTGGCCTGACTTTTCAGGCAAGACCCAAAGCTGTAGCATGCGGTTTTTCGTATTGTCAGGGTTAATTTCATTGTGTGAGAAGCCTTCGCCACCCGCACGTTGCACTTGAACTTCACCGGCATTTAAACTTTGACCATGTTCTAATGAGCCTTCATGACTAACACGGCCTTGGATCATGATAGAAATGACATCAATCTCTTTGTGCGGATGCATGCGAGTTTCACCGTGTGGATTAAATCTAGCGTCAGCAAGGTATACAAAGTTACCAATACCATCGAAAGTATTGCTAGATTTATGGTTACCAAATAGCCGACGGTCCATTACTAACCTGTGCTCGGTTAATCCGGCGAAACCACCTAAAGGTAATGAATTCTTACTGAGTATTTGCATGTGTTGCTCCGCTGTAAATGCTGTCTGTGTGTTGATAGTTTCTATAGTAGTGTGTAGACATTGTTTGATATATATCACTTTGTTGTTATGATAATTCCAATATTAACAACAATGATTTATTCAAATGACGCCAAGTATGAGTGAGTAAAGAATGGAACATGACTTAAATGACATGATGGTATTTCTAGCGGTGGTGGAATCTGGAAGTTTTACTCATGCTGCACAAAGGCTAGGTATACCTAAGGCGAATGTCAGCCGAAAGGTTTCTCGCTTAGAAACACAGTTGAATATAACTCTAATGGAACGTTCAACTCGCTCACAACATTTAACGGAAGCTGGAAAGCGCTACTTAGTGCATTGTAAACGTGTGCATGAAGAGTTGGATTTAGCCACTGCCTCAGTTGATGAGTTAACTCATAGTTATAAAGGCCGACTGAAAGTTGGGGCCTCAGTTGCTAGCGGACAACTTATACTAAAACCTGCCTTAGCGTCATTTATGCATCAATATCCAGAGTTAAATGTACAAATAAATTTGGTAAATCGAAGAGTCGATTTCATCGAAGAAGGTTTTGATGTGGTGATTCGTATCGGTAAGCTTGATGATTCAATGCTAATGGCAAAGAAGCTAGGTACAGCGACTAGAAAGCTTTATGCTAGTCCTAGTTACATTGTAAAGCATGGGCAACCGAAAACGATAGATACGTTAAGCCAGCACCATTTACTTGTCATGAACGCAATAACCAATAAGCTAAAGGTAAGCCTTCTTTCAATTCACAATGAAAAATTTACACTAAATTGTCAACCCAGGTTGCTGGTTGATGATTTTGCCATTTTAAAACAATCGATAATTGATGGTTTAGGTATTGCGATTCTACCTGACTATATGGCCAAAAGTGAGATTGCATCAGGGAAGTTAGTTAATGTATTACCTGACTGGGGAATGGAAGCTATTGATATATTTGCGCTATACCCGCGTAATAGGGCGAAAATCCCGAAAGTAAAAGCGTTTTTAGATTTTGTTAGCGAGCTTTATATAGATGCTCTGAATTGAAATAGTATTAATCAGGAGTTGTGAATAAGCTTTAAACGAAGGTGGACTAAGTAATCAAATACTATCAATTAAATCGCTTTATTGACGACGTAATTTACCGTAGAAAGTTGTTTTAGAGTGATCCGTTTGTTAAATCACTCTAGAACATATAGTCCTCAATGTTGCATGCCACATTGAAATACGGTTGTTTATGTTGTCTTTGGTTTAAGCACACTGACCAATAAAGCAGGCAAAAATGTTAAGGTGAGTAAGGTGGAGAATATCAAACCAGAAAGTACGATAATACCCACTCCACGGTACAATTCAGTGCCGTCACCAGAGATTAAAACTAAAGGCGCTAAACCAAAAACAGTGGTTGAGGTAGACATTAGAATTGGCATTAAACGTTTTTCTACCGCAGATTTAACGGCATTAACAACACTGATGCCTTGTTGCTGCATGTTTTTTCTTGTTTGATCAACAATGAGTATCGGGTTATTAACCACGGTGCCGAGTAAGATCAAAAAGCCCAACATAGTGATCATATCTAATGGTTGGTGGATACCACTCAAGCCAACACTTGTCAGCGCTGCATTAATGCCATTGACACTTATGAGGCCGATTAGTCCGCCCGCCATACCTAAGGGAATCGTGGTTAGAATAAATAGCGGATAGCGCCAATGGGTGAAAATGGCCACTAAGGTTAAGTAACTTAATATAATGGAAATAATAAAGTTTACTGACAATGATGCCTTTGTGGCTTCAAGTTGGTCGGCAGCGCCACTGATGGTGAGATTAATACCTTGGGCAATTTTTCCTTGCTGCCTAAGTTGCGTTAACAGCTCAGTACGCACCATTTCTTCAGCTTTTTCTAGGGCAACTTTTCTCGGCGGTATAATGTAAACCGAAACGGTTCTATTACCATCCACTCGGCGTAAACTATCACTGCTGTAGGTTGCCTGCATATCTGCAAGCGCGCTTAATGGCATCACTTGTCCTGCTGGCGTGGTAATTGGCGAGTTTGATAATTGTTTAATATTTTGCTGGTTTCCGGCCTTACTGAAGATGAAAATATCAACTTTATCATCACCTAAAATAAATTCATCAACATAGGCGCCATCACTTAATGCTGAAATAGCGTAGCTTAGTTCATTATTGCTCAGGCCTAATTCCGCTAAACGTTGCCAGCGTGGTTTTACCTCAATTAACGGCTGGTTTAGGCTTAGTGAGCGAGGTTGTGAGTTTATCTGCGGCTTATCAAATAAAATATTTGCTTGCTGATAAACCGCTTCGGCTGCTTGATAAAGTTCAACTAAGTTGGGCCCTGAAATATCAACCGCCACCGCACGCGTACCACCATCATTGCTAGAAATAATTGAACCGCGAGAAGAAAAGGCGCGCATGTTTTCGTAACTTCTAAATTTCTTGGTGATCGTGTCCATCATCGCTTGAATGTTATTCGCGTCAACAGGGCTGCTGAGTAGCCAAATTCTTCCCGCCGATACCGACATTGAATAATAAGCAAGTGGCGGCATTTCTGTAGCACCATCAGCAAAATCACTGTTCTCAACATTAATGTATTGATCAAAATACACCCTTAGCTCTTCACCAATAAGCTTCATTGCACTTAAGTTATAGCTTGGCGGCGCAATCATCATTGAAAATGCCTTGGGCTCTTCACCTTCAGGTAAATATTCAGCGGCAGGCATGAAAAAATAGGCAATCGCTAAGGTGACAATAGCAATGCTAGCTACTGTGCTACGTGCGCGCGTTTTACTGCTAATAAAAAATTCAACAAAGCGTAGCCATTTTTTAGATAGCTGGAGTTGTGATTTTTGTTTTGTGTTGTCTCGGCCAGAAAAATTCGCAATGGTAACCGGCACCACGAAAATAGCGACTAACATTGAAGCGATAATGGCCGCTGATATGGCAATGGCGATATCTGAATAAAGTTGACCAGCTTCTTGCTCAACGAAAAGAATTGGCGCAAACACCAAAATGGTGGTCGCTGTTGAAGCAAATACCGCTGGCCAAACATCTTTAACGCCAACAATAGCCGCTTCTATGTTGTTTTTGATGCGCTTTCTCGCTTGCATAATACTTTCAAGCACAACAATGGTGTTATCAACGGTCATGCCGATGGCAAAGGCAACGCCAGCTAACGAGATGACGTTAATTGTTCGATCGAAAAACATTAAGCCGATAAAAGCCGCTATGGTACAAATAGGAATGCCCAATACACCGATTAATGTCACTCGACTAGATCGTAAAAAGTAGTACATGACGATGGTGGCTAGCATGGCACCAAGTAATAAATTGAACCAAACATTGCTTAATGAGCTTTTAACGTATTTTACGTCATCACTAACAAGCTTTAGTTCAAGGCCGTTATATTGTAATAAGTCATTATTGATGCGCTTAACAATCGCGAGCATTTTTTCTTTAATATCAAGTACGTTTGAGCCACTTTCACGACGCACTGATAAACTAATGGTGCGTTCACCATCTAAAAATGACAGGCTACGGGTTTCATAGTGGTCTAGGTTAACTTCTGCGACGTCTTTTAAAAGAATGTTCACGTTATTGTTACGCTGAATGATGACATTTTTTAACTCTTCAACAGTCGTAAAGCGACCAATAACACGAATTAAAAAGCGTTCTTTTTCACTTTCAATATCGCCAGCAGAAGCATCTTTATTACGATTGCGAATAGCATTTCGTACACTTGTGATACTTATGCCGCGTTGGGCTAGACGAGCAGGATCAACTTTTATTTGAATTTGTCTTGCTGCACCGCCACCAACACGCACCTCTGAAACGCCCGGTACACTTTCCATACGGGTACGGACAAAGTCTTCAGCGTAGTCTCGAATTAAATCCATGTCTAAATTTAGCGGATTACCTTTTTCAGGTTTTAACGAGAAGTACATGAAGGCGTTGCTAGAGAATGAACTTGAAATTAACCTAGGTTGGTCAACGTTTTCTGGATAGGAAGAAACTTGGCTCAAGGCATTATTAACATTGATCATGGCGTCGTTCACTTCAACGCCAAAGGGAAATTCAAGCTCTATTGTTGCACTGCCCATTTCGGCATAGGAAGTCATGCGTTTTAAATTAGGCAGGCTGCGCAGATAACGCTCTTGCTCTATTAATATTTCTTTTTCAACATCTTGTGGGGTTGCACCAGCCCAACCGGTACGAACGGTAATGGTGCTCACCTCAAGGTTAGGGATCATTTGTACTGGAATATTTAATGAAGCAACAATGCCCAAAATAGTGACAATGGAAACAATAACGGCAACAAGTGTTCCTTTACTGATAACGGCTTTAAACACTAGTTAGCTCCTTTGTTGTTGCTAATGGTGACAGGATTTCCGTCAATCAGCAGTTCATTACCTGAGGTGATAATGGCAACATTGTCAGCAACTCCTTGGACGATTACTTGGTCGAAATTACTCCCTAAAAGCTTTACGCCAATACGTTTTACTTTATTATTTTCAACCGCATAGGCGCTATAGCTGCCATCGGGGTGACGCTTTAAGGCTTTTTTAGGCAGGCTAACCTGTTGATTATTTTCCTGTGGCAATATCACCTTCACATTGGCAGACATACCTGAAATTAACGCTGTGTTTTCGGGTAAATCGATGCGCGCTTGAAAAGTTCGACTGACAGAATCTAACACCGCAGTATAAGTTGAAAGTGTTAAGTTTAATGGCTGTTGTGCTTGGCTGTCAGGGGTAATAACTGTTTCAATTGCCTGAGTGTTTTTTACTTGAGCAAAGTATTGCTGAGGAATTTCTATAAAAATACGTAACGCGTCATCAGAAACAAGTTGTAGTACGCTATTTTGTGGGTTAACCCATTCGCCAATATCGATATTACGTTGCGCGATAATACCTGAAAATGGTGCAGTTAAAATATGGCGATTAACGGTTTCTTGCTGTAAGGCATGTGCAGCTTTTGCTTGCGCCAATAAAGATTGGCTGTAGGCAACGTTAGACTTTCTCTCTGCCAGTAACGTTTTGGCAACCACTTTGTTTTTAGCTAAATTGGTAATTTCATTATAAAGACGAACATTTTCTTGATGGGTTACCGTTGCCGACTGTAGTGCCGCTTTAGCCTGTGTTAGGGCAATTTGTGCTAAAGAGTCGTCAAGTGCTAACAATACTTGTCCTGCGGTTACACGCTCACCGGTGTCAACGTAAATCGTTTTAACAACACCTGACTCTAAGCTGGTTAATAGTGCATCGTTTAATGCGACCACATCACCTGTGAGTTCAATTTCAAGGTTACTTTGTTCGAGTTTACTATAGATGACTTGTACGTTAGCAACTTGTGCCAACGCTAAGTTACTCGAACAGGTCAAGAGTAAAAAAATGATTAAAAAAGAAGTTACACGCATTGTTTTTTCCTTTTATGCGACAGCTATTATAGATTTTAAAGGTATTTTACTGTTAAGCATGTGAACAGAACGTGACTTTAGTTCACGTTCCGATCACGTAATATATGTTTATAATAGTATTAACTTTTGTACCGAAGCAATTATACGCATTTTATTGGTTGAAGATAATACCGGCTTGGCAGCGAGCATCGTCGATTATTTAGAAATGCAGCAGCATATTTGTGACTTGGCCTGTAATGGTGATGCAGGGTTGCAAGCAGCATTAGTCAATCAATACGATATGTATATTTTTGATATTGCTATGCCGAAAATGGATGGCTTAACCTTGTGCCAAACATTAAGAGAAAAGTATCACGACTATACGCCAGTGCTCTTTTTAACCGCACGACATATACTCGATGATAAACAAGCAGGGTTTGCTGTTGGTGCTGATGATTATCTTGTCAAAGCTTTTGAACTCAGTGAATTGTTGATGCGAATAGAAGCGATTTACAACCGTTATATTGGTATTAGTCAGAAAATAACACTTGCTGATCTGGTTGTTGATTTAAAAGCAGAAACGGTTATTAGAGCTAAACATAGTACGCAGATTAAGTGAAAAACAACATTGGCAGATGTATGTAAAAAGCAAACTAGGTCAAGGAACTAGCGTTTATATTGATATGCCTAACTGCGGCTAAAAATATCATAATAGCTGGTAATATATTTTCGGGAGAGCAGGTATGAGCCAAACTAATAGCAATGTAGCATTGCCACATCAAGGTAGTTGCTTGTGTGGCAAAATCGCTTTTTCAGTAAGTGAATTTGAGTCCTTAGTAGGACATTGTCATTGCACCATGTGTCGTAAATTTCACGGCGCAGCGTTTTCTACCTTTGTTGAAGTCAAGCTTGAGCATTTAACTTGGCTTAGGGGCGAAAGTGAACTCAGCAGTTACCAAGCGGAAAATGACACGATTCGACAATTTTGTCAGCATTGTGGCTCAAGCTTAATGTTTATTTCATCCTTTAATCAACAAGCTAAAACCGTGGAAATCGCCTTAGCTTGTTTTGACACTGAATTGCCAGTTAACCCCGATGCTCATATTTATTTAGCAAGTAAAGTTAGCTGGTATTCACCAGATGATGATTTAGCTAAGTTTTCAGGTTATCGAGAGTAAGCTTATCGAGCGCAAAGTTATCGAGAATAATGCAACCGACAATATTATTCTGCAATGAGCTGTTTTAAGGTAAAGCTGGTATCGGTACTGCCTAATTTTACTTTTAAGTAAGGTAATATTTCTGCTAATTGACTGTTTAACTGCCATGGCGGGTTAACAATAAATAACCCTGTACCTGTCATGCCATATTCTTGGGTATCGGCTTTTTGGCAGAACTCTACTTGCAATAAATTACGCACGTCACTTTTAGTAAAGGCATCTTGCATTTGTTCTACCAGTTCACGTTTTACTACCGGATACCATAAAATATAAGTGCCAGTAGCGAATTTTTTATAAGCGTTAACAATGGTGCGAACCGCTTTTAAGTAATCTTCTTTAAGCTCGTATGGTGGGTCAATTAACACCACGCCACGCCTGCTTGGTGGTGGTACTAATCCTAAAACACCTTGATAACCGTCTGATTGCTTAACGTGAGATTTATTCCAACGTTGGCTATATGCTTGTAGGTGCTCAATATCGGCGGGGTGTAACTCAAATAAATGTGCGCTGTCTTGGCGGCGGGTGAATTGGCGAGCAATGCCCGGAGAGCCCGGATAAAGTGCAAGTTCATCACTTTGCTCTGCTTGATTAATATCTTTTACTAAATCGATATACGGTTGTAATGCCTCGGGCAAATCTTCGTTATCAATTAATTTAGCAATACCGTCTTTGTATTCACCGGTTTTTTGCGCGTATTCGTCTTCAAGTTGATACATGCCAGCGCCAGAATGACTGTCGATATAATAAAAGCCCTTGTCTTTGCGGGTCATGTATTCAAGCACTAGCGTTAGTACAGAATGTTTTAATACATCGGCAAAATTGCCGGCGTGAAAGGCGTGACGATAACTAAGCACGTTATTTCCTTAACGATGAAGTGAGTTTTTAGGTATTACTGCAAAAGTAAGTTAAGCAGTAATACCTGATAGGGTATGGCTAATAGCGTTTATTCTTGTGACGCTAAGTATTCGTCATAAGTGCCGGCAAAGTCAGTGTAGCCGCCGTTTTTCAATTCAACAATACGCGTCGCTAAACTTGAGACGAATTCACGGTCGTGGCTGACGAATAAAATAGTACCTTCAAACTGTTCCATCGCCATGTTTAATGACTCAATAGATTCCATATCCATGTGGTTAGTCGGTTCATCCATCACTAGAATATTTGGCTTATGCATCATGATCTTACCAAATAGCATACGACCTTGTTCACCACCGGATAATACTTTCACTGACTTATTAATATCGTCAGCTGAGAACAATAAACGCCCTAAGTAACCACGAACCGCTTGCTCGTCGTCAGTTGGCTGACGCCATTGGCTCATCCACTCAAACAACGTCATGTCATTTTCAAATTCATGGGCATGGTCTTGCGCGTAGTAACCAATGTTAACGTTTTCAGACCAAGTATATAAACCCGATGTTGGCTTGTATTCGCATTCGCCCATTATAGTGCGTAGGAAGGTAGTTTTACCGATACCGTTTTCACCGATAATGGCAATGCGTTCGCCCACTTCAACCATCAAATCCATATTGTGTAATACGTGATTGTTGTCGAAGCTTTTGTTCATGTTCTCAAGCACTAAGGCGTTACGGAATAACTTCTTCTCTTGCTCAAAACGAATAAACGGGTTAACACGACTTGAGGCTTTAACTTCTGCTAATTGAATTTTATCAATTTGCTTAGCACGTGATGTTGCTTGTTTCGCTTTTGATGCGTTAGCTGAGAAACGCGCCACGAAGGCTTGTAACTCACCAATTTGTGCTTTTTTCTTAGCGTTGTCAGCCATTAACTGTGCACGTGCTTGCGTAGAAGCCAACATGTACTCGTCGTAGTTACCTGGGAATACGCGCAGTTCGCCGTAATCTAAATCAGCCATATGAGTACAAACACTATTTAAAAAGTGACGGTCATGCGAGATGATGATCATGGTTGAATCACGTTCGTTCAAGGTTTCTTCTAACCATTGAATAGTGTGAATGTCCAAGTTGTTGGTTGGCTCATCAAGTAATAAAATATCGGGATCAGAAAATAGCGCTTGTGCTAATAACACACGTAATTTCCAACCTGGCGCCACTTCGCTCATTAATCCATAGTGTTGTTCAACCGGAATACCAACACCCATTAATAATTCACCGGCACGGCTTTCTGCACTGTAACCGTCCATTTCAGCGTATTCAGATTCTAAATCGCCAACACGCATACCGTCTTCTTCACTCATTTCTGGTAAAGCGTAAATACGGTCACGTTCCTCTTTAACTGCCCATAATTCGGTGTGGCCCATGATTACGGTATCAACTACAGAAAACTCTTCAAAACCGAACTGGTCTTGACGAAGTTTACCAATTCGCTCGTTAGGGTCTAAGTTTACGTTGCCTGATGTTTGCTCTAAATCACCACCTAAAATTTTCATAAAGGTAGATTTACCACAACCGTTGGCGCCGATTAAACCATAGCGGTTACCGCCACCAAATTTCTGTGAAATGTTTTCAAATAACGGCTTAGCACCGAATTGTTGGGTAATATTGTTTGCAGCTAACATATCTGTTCCGTAGCGAGTGGTTAACGAGCCAGTGATGTGCTAACTCGAAGTCAAAAATAATGCGCGCGATTATACATGAAATGTTAGTGAAAGTAGCTAGTTTTGTAGAGAATATTAATGGATTTATCGTAAGTAATACCATTTAGTGCTAATTGCAAAGTAACAAGTCCTCTTCGATTTTTCGGGCGCAGAGTATGCCGGCATAATGGTATCGAAACAAGAGTATTTTTGAACTTTTTGTGCAAAAAAACAACAATAAATCGTTAGGAGTGAATAAATGAAAATGTTATAATAATCAGGTACTAAAAAGGTAGTACTTAAATGCTAACAATAAAAAAGGAGCATATATGGCTAAACTGCTAGATTTTGAAGAACCAATTCAATATGAATTTAATTTTGATGAGGAATATGAAATATGAAAACAGCTAAAGGTAAGAAAAAAGTATACGTAAGGCAGCATGAGAAGGTTGTTAATGGGAATAAAGTAATAGTGCCGAAGCATTATCGCAGTACTCCCAATTAACATAGACTTCGCTTGTAAAGTCTATCGGATGGCAACCACCAAGTAATCATCCGATAAAAGTAGTATATTGATAAATATTAAAAAAGATACCATTAGGTATCTTTTTTTTAATCCATAATTATGACCTCTGAATTTCTTCGTTAATTATTCAAAATCTGGCTTTAGTAAACCAAAGCATTTTAAATCGTGAAATTCGTTTTTCCAATAACCGCTAGCACGGCGAACACCTTCTTCTTTGAAACCAAGTTTTATTAGCACAGATTCAGATGCGTTATTGCCAAGCATAGTATCGCCTTGAATTCTATAAAGTTCGCCAAAGGGTAGCTGATTTGAAAATGCAGAATTAATGACTTTATGTAATGCTTCGATGGCGTAACCTTGTCCCCAATGTTTAGAAGAAAACTCGTAACCGATACCTGTATTTTTCATTTTTTGGTTCCATGAGTTAAAACCACAAGTACCAATTAATTGATTAGTGCTTTTTAAACGTATCGCCCACCTAATGCCAATGCCATCATTAAAACGAGCGTTGAAAAACTCAATTAATTTCAGTGCTTGTTCTTCGGTGTCATAAGCCTCTATGTCGTAGAATTTAACCACTTCTTTATCAGAAAATATTTTCAATAGTGCATCACTATCATTACTTGATAGTTGATTCAGCGTTAATCGTGATGTTTCTAATTCAGGGAAATTCACTGAAATCCTCCATGATATATACAATGTGTTGTGGCAAAGCCCTTAAGTGAATAACAGCCCAAGTAATCACTTTATTTTACTAATGTTACATAAATTCAAAGGATTATAAAGAACAGAGTTTAGCTACTTTATTAATAAAATTAACGGATAAGTACGTAATTAAAGTAAGCAGTTTAGAGGTGGGTAATAAACTTTAATAGAGATGAGAATTGATATTATTTGTTGAATATTGCCATAGTGAGATCTAAACAAAGCAGCGAGTTGGACAGTTATCTTAAAAGTAAAATTGCTGTCAAACCGCTGCCGTGATGTTTAGCTATTATCTATTAAAAAGTGATGAATTTATTGCCACTACTAAACGTCCAATCACCGCCATTGAAGGCTTTCATTTGAGCTTGAGGAGACTGACAGCGTCTTTTATTTAAGCTGTAGCCTACACCAACTTTAACACCGTCTTTTCGGTAACAAATATCAACCACTTGTCCATCTTTAAGCGTTGTTGTTGCTAACTCTCCCGGCGTGGCCAAATGAGTGTCTATTACTTGATATTCGCTACTGCTGTAATTAACAATGCCTTCAACACTATTGTTTATGCCAACAGCACAGGTGTTTTGAGCAGCAAAACCGAAAACCTCGCCACCTTTATAATGCATGCGACAAACTGTTCGTTGTTCACCTTGAATGTCTATGTTTAGCGGTGATATTGCAACATTTGGTGCTACCCAAGCTTGATCCTCTGGAAAGCTATATGCTTGATCTTTTTGCACACTTAACATTTGATTGCGGCTTGAAAATGACCAACCATTGCCATTTGATGCTGTCATATTACCTGAGCAGCGCTTGCCGTTTAGGCTATAACCTAGCCCAGTCCATGGTGCTTGGTGGCGGAAACATAATTGTGCGGTTTGTAATGGGTTGCCAATAGTTACAGCAACCTCACCATTAAGTTCATGCGCCATTAAATCGACCACTTGGAAGTTTATAGAGCTTGCTCCTTGCACGCCATGTAAACTGTTGTAATCGCCAATAGTACAGACTGAATTTTTAACAAAGCCAAATACACTGTTAGCTGTCCAGTTTTCTTGGTCAACACTGTTAAAACGACAAACGGGGGCTGGCTCACCATCAATGATAACGCTGAGTAATTCTGGCGCATCTGCTTCATTGGTAAATTGGTTGTTGTACGTTATCCAACCTGCGTCGGCAGGGAAGTTGTGCGCCAATTCATTTATACGCACTTGGTTATCGTAATTTTCAGGGTTGAATACGTAGCGTTTAAAATTAATGTCTTCAAATAAAAATTGTACTGGCGTTACTGGTTCATCAAATTGGTTTGATACTAATTCGCGTATTTCATCTGAGATTGCCACCCCCCAATAATCGACAAAACCAACAAGGCTATAACCTAAAATTGGTGAACCGTATTTCACCATAAATTCTACTGGTGTTAATCGGCTTTTTGTTGTTTTTTCATTAAAGTGAATGCCTTTAAGTTGTAGCAGTACTTCTTGGTTTAGCTTCTTAAAAAATTCAGGATCAGCTAATTGTAATTGGCGATACAAGACTAAACGCACGCCACCCGTTGCTTTATCGCCATACTTATTGCCTTGATTAATAATGTTGTAAGCATCTAAAAATCGGTCAGTGTTATCAAACACTAAACGGCTGTAGTACGGGTCACCTTCAAGGTAGGCTTTTGCTTGGTGATTGGTGGCGTATAAGTTATTTGAAACTTCTGTACTTTTACTTTTTTCTATTTTCCAGCCACGGTAACTTGTATGAAAGTTATGACCAATTTCATGAGCAATTGTCCACGCGTTTTCATGTACTGGTTTAGATACTAACTTTTGTTTTGGCCCTGCCATAATTGGGTAGCCAGAATGCCAAGAGCCTGTTTTTATTTGAATATCGTTGACGTACGTAACTTTAAGCGCAGGATCAAGCGTGCTAAATTCTGCTTGAGAATTATCTAGCCCCATGTGGTCAATAGTACCAGCAATGACTCTTTCCCAGTTTTGTTGGCGTTGCTCAAGGTGATCAGCTGTGTCAATTAGCTCATGTGCCGGTATTATCGCCGCTATATGTTTTCCTTCTAAAATACCCCATGGTGCGCCTTTAGCTGCTTCTTGAGCAAATTGCGACGGTGAGTCATACGATTCTTTGTAAACAGGCGCTTCTACCACGCCACCTTGAATGGTAATTTTAGTTTTAAATTCGTTGTTATTATTGTACTGCTGGTTCGTAATCGAAATTAAGCCACCGTAAGCAGAGCTAATGGTATGTTCACCGGGAGTAAGGGCAATTGACGCACTTACCGTTGGAGCACGAACGATACTTGAACGACTAGATAAATCATCGGTGTGTTGGTTAACACGCAATGACGCTAAGGCTCTGCCATTCCAAGAGCCTGATAATACTTCTACTTTAACGGTGATATTTTCACCGGGCACAGCAAAAAGGCCGGGAAGTTTATAATCAATAAATGAGGGGATAGAAGAGGCTTTAATGGTGTGATCAAGTTCAACTTCAACCGGCGTTTCTAGTATCGGTGTACCTGGTTTTATTAATCCCGGAACAGGTACATATTGCCCTTTGTAGTCATCAACAGGCTCTAGCACAATACTTGGCATGGCTCTTTGGTTAGCGCGTAGCCCATTTAAGCGGTTATAAATGGCTAGAAGTGAAAACTGATATGACTTATCACTATTGATACTTATTGGAAATTCAAAGTTTTGCGCATGAATTTCGTCTTCAAGAAATTGCAAAAATTCACTGCTTACACCGCCATTGGCAGTGTAAATTAAGGTGTTAAATTTAGTTTTGTCAGTGCTAGACGGATTAGCTTTTATTTCAGCTAATAACTGCTGAACTTGGATATCGTTAAATGTTAAGGCTAAAGTTGATGCTGAAAAGCTTTGTATCGCTATAGCGGTTGCTAGCGCAATTAGGCGTTGTTTTCTCATGTTTTTCCTTAGTACTAAAGTTAAGAAAAACAAGGGCAAATAAAGTCATCATCGAATAAATCAATCCTTGAGAAAACTCCTTAAATACGCATCATAATTTTTTAAATTCGTAGTTTATAACAACGAATTGCTAACGATGAATACTTAAATTGTCATTCGATTTAAACCGCAACCTCTCAACCATAATAACTTTTATCATAAATTATCTTAGGTAGATGGCTTTGCGTCCTGAACTTTCGAACAGTTTGCCTTTGTTTCAGTATGGGGTTTGATTGATTTTCAACCAATTGAAATCCCCGACTTTTTCAAGCGAGATGGTACCAACGGTGAATAATAATGTAAACCAGATAATAGGTTTTATGTTCAATAAAGTGCGCTTGGAATAACGATTGCGGTTAAGATTTACGTTAATGTAATGTTATACAACCTAGCATTTTGCTAGGTTGTATTGGAGGGGAACAGTTGAATTAAATAACCAAATATTTACTTATTACTGCGCTTTTTCTTAAGCGGGCTTTTCGGTTTTCTATCATTAAATTGGTTGTCAGAAAAACGTGTTAAACCTTGTTTAGCTTTCTCGCCCGGCTTAGCTTTTTTAGCGGTTACTGGCTTTTTGCCAAAACGTTTCTCTTGCCCTGGTGAAGTCTTATTACCTTGCGAGTTATTCTTACCTTTCCCATTATTTTTGTAATGCTGTTGGTTTAACTCTCCACGGGTTTCATTTGGTACTAAACACTCTGGTTTTGAACCAATTAGTTTTCTTGCTAAGCCCATTTTAGTGAAAGCTTGGCGTAACATTGGCCAGTTCGCTGGATCGTGGTAACGCAAAATGGCTTTGTGTAATCGACGTTGAATCGTGCCTTTAGGTACGGCAACGGTGTCACTATTCTTTTTAACATTTTTTAGTGAGTTTATTTCAGTATGATAAAGCGTTGTCGCATTGGCTAAAGGCGACGGGTAAAAGTTTTGCACTTGATCGAGCTTAAAGTCATTACGCTTTAACCATAACGCCAAGTTGATCATATCGAGATCAGTAGTGCCTGGATGAGCAGAAATGAAGTAGGGGATTAAGTACTGTTTTTTACCGGCAAGTTTTGAGTAATGGTCAAACATTTCTTTAAACTTGTCATAGCTACCCATACCTGGCTTCATCATATTATTTAATGGCCCTTCTTCGGTATGCTCTGGTGCTATTTTTAAATAACCACCGACATGATGGGTTGCTAATTCTTTAACGTATTCAGGGTCTTGAATTGCTAAGTCATAACGTACGCCTGACGCAATTAGAATTTTCTTAATACCTTTAATTTTTCGCGCTCGGCGGTATAAATTAATAGTTGGCGTGTGATCGGTGTCTAAATGACCACAAATAGTTGGCCAAACACATGATGGCTTACGACATGTTGCTTCGGCTTTTTCACTTTTACAATTCAATTGATACATGTTGGCGGTTGGGCCACCAAGATCAGAAATGACACCAGTAAAGCCGGGGACTTTTAATTTAATGTCTTCAATTTCTGCAATGATTGAATCTTCAGAGCGACTTTGAATAATTCGACCTTCATGCTCAGTAATTGAACAGAACGTACAGCCACCGAAACAGCCACGCATGATATTGATTGATGTTTTAATCATGTCGTAGGCAGGTATTTTAGCTTTACCGTATGAAGGATGTGGTACACGTTGGTATGGTAAACCAAAAACACTATCCATTTCTGCTTCAGATAAGGGCTTAGCTGGTGGATTTAACCAAATCATTCTACTACCATGCTTTTGTACTAGTGGCTTAGCAGAAGTCGGGTTTACTTCTTGATGAAAAATACGAGAAGCATGAGCATAAAGTACCTTGTTATCTCGAACTTGCTCGAACGTTGGCAAGTTAATATAAGTAGTTTCCCAAGGTTTCTTTTTGTCTGCCCAGCTGTCATTTTGCAATTTCTTTGCTCGGTATTCGCCAAGCTGAATAGGTTGGGCGGTTTTAGTGATATCTTTGGCTATTTCACCAGTAACGTCTTTACCTTCGTCTGAACAGGTTTTAGTTGAAATTTCTTGGTAAGGGCTGATGATAGGGTCAATTTTCCCCGGCTTATCAATGCTACGAGAATCAATGCCTTTCCAATTTGGTAATACTTGGTTAGTTAAAAATGCACTACCACGCACATCGGTAATGTTTTTAGCTTCTTCACCGTTGGCAATTCTATGGGCTATTTCTATTAGCGGTCGTTCGGCGTTGCCGTAAACTAGTAAGTCAGCTTTTGAGTCGAATAATACTGATTGACGTACTTTGTCTGACCAGTAATCGTAATGGGCAATTCGGCGCAAGCTGGCTTCAATACCGCCAATAATAATCGGCACGCCTTTATAGGCTTCTTTACATTTTTGAGTGTAAGCGGTTACGGCGCGATCAGGGCGTTTGCCACCTTCATCATTAGGTGTGTAGGCATCGTCATGGCGCATACGACGTTCGGCGGTATAACGGTTGATCATTGAATCCATATTGCCGGCGGTAACACCAAAAAATAGATTCGGTTTACCTAGCTGCATAAAGGCGTCTTTGGATTTCCAATCTGGTTGCGCAATAATGCCAACACGAAAACCTTGCGCTTCAAGCATTCTGCCGATAATCGCCATACCAAAGCTTGGGTGGTCAACGTAAGCATCGCCGGTGACGAGTATAATATCGCAACTATCCCAGCCTAGAACATCCATCTCTTTTCGAGACATAGGTAAAAATGGCGCAGTTCCATAGCATTCTGCCCAATATTTCGGGTAGTCGAATAGTTTTGGAGTTATTTTTTGTGTTGACGCTAAATTCATACCATACCTAAATTAGATTCTAAACTGTGACTTTACACACATTACGCCATTTTATTATGGCTCATTTATCCGCATTTAAATTGTATTGATGATCAATATCACATTTAAGCGGCGCGCGATTATACCAGAGTTAAAAGCTAAGCCCTAATAGGCTTATTTTTTAAAAGGTTTTAACTTAGTTAAAAGCAGAGTTTCATCGTATAAAGCAAGGCATTGGTCTTGTAATCTCAACACTTACATTGAAAATTGGCCCGTAGCTTAGTATAAATAGGCGCTAGTATTGTGATTAAGCACATTATTAATAAATTTGTATGTTATTAAAGATTTATTAACAATTTTTCAACCGTTTAGATAATTTTAGCAATGAGATTTATAATTTTGTTGCTATTAACCCTTATAACTAACAGAAGTTACTCACTACAAGTAAAAATAAATTATGAAATTACAATTAATTGCCGCTGCTATTAGTATTTCTTTAGTCGCTTGTGCATCAACAGAACAAAAAAAGGTCGCGTTAGAAAATAACGCTTCAGCTGCGAGTGAAGTTGCTGCAACACCTGCAGCAGGTGTTGCTAGCTCAACAACCATTACTTTAGAAAAAATCATGTCAAACCCTGATTGGATGGGACGTTCACCTGAGTCTTGGTATTGGGGCGATGACAGCCAAACCGTTTTCTATAAGCAGAAACGTGAAGGTAATCCGCTACGTGATTTAGTACAAAAGAATTTAAGCACGCAGGGCAATGGTGATTTAGTTAAGTTAGCGCAAATGCATGTTGTAGCTGACAGCAATGCGGTTTTAAATAGTGCTGGCACACATGAAGCGTATGCGTTTGAAGGCAATGTTTTTGTTAAAACCTTGGCGACTCAAAAAGTTCAGCAATTAACTTATACATCAGCGGTTGAATCATCAGTGATGTTTCTAACCAATGGTAATGTCGCTTACCGAGTAGGCAATGTGTTTTATGCACATGATATGACTAGCCAGAAAATTATTGAGTTAGCTAATTTAGAGATGACTGATGGCAGCAAATCAAACGCTGCACCAACCAGTTATATTGCCAAAGAACAAAACGAGCTAATTGAATATGTTGCATTGCAACAGCGCAATAAAGATTTACGCGCTGAGCAAAAACGTCAATTGCGGGTAAAAAACAGCACGGTAACGCAAACTAACTTTTATTTAGGTAAAGGTAATCGTGTTGTACATGCAAGCTTATCTCCTGCTGGCGATAAGTTAATTGTTAGTGTGGCTCCGGCAAAGTCTGCTCGCGTAGACAGCGATATTATGCCGAATTACATTGCTAATGACGGACATGTGAAAGCAGAAAAAGTACGTGCTCGTGTGGCGAATAATCGTCAGTATTCTGAGCAGTTGTACATGCTAGATTTAACACAGGGTACTAAAGCGCTGTTAAGTTACGATACTTTGCCTGGCTTTGATGAAGACGTTTTAGCCAGTGTACGTGCAGAAAACTATGCCCGTGAAGGTAAAAAATATAAATCAGAAAAATCTCCTCGTAATATTCATGTTATTCAGGCGTGGAACCCTATTAAGTGGCAAGAAAATGGCGAGCAAGTTGCTATTATGCTTGAAGCTTGGGATAACAAAGATCGTTGGATATCTACCGTTAATTTTGAACAAAAAACTTTAGTGTCACAACACCGTTTACACGATGATGCGTGGATTAACTACACTTTTAACGAACTAGGTTGGTTAGATAACACCGATAGCTTGTACTATCTTTCTGAAGAAAGTGGCTATGCACACTTATACGTTAAGCCGTTAAATGGTAAAGCGAAAGCATTAACCTCAGGTAGCTATGAAGTTAATGACTTAACTGTGTCGCAAGACGAGCAAAGCATTTACTTTAAAGCCAACAAAAAGCACCCTGGTATTTACGAGATTTACAAAGTAGATGTTAATTCAGCGAAAATGACGGCATTAACGGATTTAGGTGGTATGAATGAATATTCATTAAGCCCAGATGAGTCGAAATTATTGGTTGAACACTCTGAAATCACCATGCCTCCAGAGCTTTATGTTAAAGATATTGCGAATAACGCAGAAGCTATTCGTTTAACTCATACGGTTTCTGAAGAGTTTCTTGCTATGCCTTGGGCAGCGCCAAATGTTGTCGCCATTGAGTCATCTCATCAAGAACAGCCGGTTTACTCAAAGGTTTACCTACCAAAAGGTTACGACCAAACTACCGCTAAAAATAAAGCAGTTATGTTTAGCCACGGTGCAGGTTATTTGCAAAACTCACACTTAGGTTGGTCAGGTTACTTCCGTGAATATATGTTTCATAGCATGTTAGTTCAACAAGGCTATGTCGTGATTGATATGGATTACCGTGCATCGAAAGGCTATGGTCGTGACTGGCGTACCGCAATTTATCGTCATATGGGTAAGCCTGAAGTACAAGATATGCGTGATGGTGTTAACTGGTTAGTTGAAAATGCTAATGTTGATGCCAACCGTGTAGGTACTTACGGTGGCTCTTATGGTGGTTTCTTAACGCTAATGTCGATGTTTACTGACCCTGATTTATTTCAATCAGGCTCGGCATTGCGCTTAGTATCTGATTGGGCATATTACAATCATGGTTATACCTCTAACATTTTAAATATGCCGGGCGATGATGCGATTGCCTATGAGCGTAGTTCACCAATTTACTTTGCTGAAGGGTTAGAAAAACCACTACTAATTAACGCACCTATGGTTGATGACAACGTATTCTTCCAAGATACAGTACGTTTAGTTCAACGGCTAATTGAGTTGGAAAAACAAGACTTTGAAACGGCTATCTACCCAGTAGAGCCACACGGTTTTGTACAACCAAGTTCATGGTTAAACGAGTACCGCAGAATTTATAAGTTGTTTGAAAATACACTATAAAAAAACTTATAAAATGAACGAAAGTAAAGGCTTCTAAGTTATCTTAGAAGCCTTTATTGTATGCGAACATTGCAAATGCTAGGCATTATTAGATGGATAGCCCCAACCCCTTTGAAATATTTGCTGACTTAATTCTATTAAACCGGATGTAAAACATGGCTAAGGGGAGAATAATACGGCCAACACTAAAAAAGTAAGTACTGTATACGATTAACTGCTTAAAAAGTTGCTTTCATGGTGTGGTTAAGTGCACACTAATAAAATCAGTTAGATAGAAAGCATTTTTCTGATTGGCATAACCTTTACAAGGAGTTACGAGCATGGCTAAAACTTACTTAAGTTTTATTAGTGGTTTTTTATTACTGCTATCTACTTTATTTTTCACGCAAGACATTGCGGCTGCACAACGTTCTCAATTAACACAAAAAAGTGTGCCAGAAGTGCTTGCCCCATGGCTACCTTGGGTGATGGAAGGTAATGAAAGCTATACTTGTCCTTTTATCAATCGTTCAGACTTTTCTAAAACACAAAATCATATTTGTGCTTGGCCGAGCACCTTGAAATTAGAGGTTGAAAATACATCTGCAGTATTTCAGCAGTCGTGGCAAGTACTAGCGAAAAGCATTATTCCGCTGCCAGGAAGTTCAGAAAATTGGCCTTTGTCAGTTAAAGTAAATCAAAAGCTAATACCTGTAGTTTTACATCAAGGTAAACCTGTTATTGAACTAACTAAAGGCAGTTACAATATAACCGGTCAGTTCAATTGGCCGAAAATCCCTGAAAGCATTTCAATTCCTAAGCAATATGCTTTTGTAAAAATGACTATTAATAACCAAGCTATTTCATTCCCTAAAATTGAAGGAAATGATTTATGGCTACAGGATTTGGAGCCTAATCAACAGCAGCGCGACTCTATTGATATTTCTGTTGCTCGACGAGTGACTGATGGTAGCTATATTAAGTTCGAAACCTATTTAAGCCTTAATGTTTCGGGAAAAATGCGTGAAGTTATTCTGGGTAAAGCGCTACCAAAAGATGTTGAGCTCATTGGCATTGAATCACAGTTGCCGGCATTTTTAGATGCTGATGGCTTATTACACGCAAAATTAAAACCTGGGTCTTGGCAAATCTTAGTACGTGGTTATGCTAAGCAAACCTTACTTACGTGGCAACGTCCCGAGCAATCACATGTGTGGCCGAAAGACGAAATTTGGGTATTTAAAGGTGATGAAAGTTTACGCCTTGGCAAGTTAAGTGGCGCGTCTATGGTTGATAATAGTCAAGCGGAAATGCCTAATGCTTGGTACGAGCTACCTAGCTATTTATTGCGCGAAACTGACGTACTTAACTATGATATTCAACATAGAGGTAAACCGCTTCATGTAGAAAACCAATTGACCTTAAACAGAACTTTATGGCTGTCATTTGATAGTGCTAACTACACCTTTAGCGACCATATCACCGGGGCAATGATTAGTGATTGGCGTTTAAGTATGAATACGCCTTATATGTTGGAGTCAGCTGAAGACCAAGACGGATCAGTGTTAATTACTTCTCAGGCCACAGATGAGCGAGGGTTAGAAAACCGATATCCCGGTATTAATGTAAATGCTCGTGGTGTTTTTGCAGCCGAAAGTAATATTGCTATTAGTGGTTGGCAAAGTAATTTTGAACGGGTGTCGTTAACGCTTAACTTACCACCAGGAAATAAATTATTTGCGGTATTTGGTGCCGACAGTGTTTCAAATAGTTGGTGGGGAAATTGGAACATTTGGGCAAGTTTTATTGTTTTATTATCAGCCTTTATGGCTAGCCGATTAGTCAGTATTACCGCAGGGATAGTCACTGCATTGATGCTTATTGTGATTTATCAAGAAGCTGGCGTACCTATCATCGCTATTGGTAACTTTTTACTAGCTGTTGCGATTAAAAAGCATCAGCCGTTTAGCTCTCTCAAATCTATTGTTAATAGTTATTGGGTTATTAGTGTTGCGCTTGTTGTTGGTTCGATATTGTTTTATAGTGCCGTACAGTTAAGAACGGTGATTCACCCGCAGTTAGAAGCCCATGTTTCAGCCGTTGAAAGTTTTGATAGACGCAGTCAAATGGACATGAATGTTGTTTCAGAAATAGCGCAATCAAAAACAGCAAAACCCGCATATTCATCTATGGAAGACGTGGAACGTATTGCAGTGACTGGTAGCAGAATTAAAAGAGCTGATTTACTGATGGAGCGTTATCAAACTGATGCGCTTATCCAAGCCGGCTCAGGTATACCTAATTGGCAGTGGAACCCATACCGAATTAATTGGCATAGCCCTGTGGCAGAAAACCAAATGTTTGATGTTATCGTGTTATCAAAAACCAGCTACCGAATGATTAAAGTGCTAGGCATTTTGTTAGCGCTAATATGGTTAGCACTGATGTTGAAAGATTTAACCAAACTTCGTGTCAGTGATTTTCGCGCGCAAGCGTTAACTGCTGCATTAGCTATGTTTGTGTTATTTCCTGGTGTTTCAGTAACTACCGAAGCGGCTGAATTTCCGCAACAGCAATTACTTGATGAGTTAAAACAACGAGTATTGGCAGCGCCCGATTGCGCGCCATCGTGTGCTTTGATCAACCAATTGACAGTAGACAGCCAAGAAAAAGCACTTGAAATGACCTTAACGGTTCATGCTAACGCTAATACTGCGGTGGCTTTACCTCGTTCTGAGTTTTGGCGACCAGAAAAACTGTTGTTAAACGGCAAACCAATTAACAGTTTGTTAAAGCGTAAAGCGTGGATATATATTCCGGTTTCAAAAGGCATATCTACTTTTACCTTATTAGGACAAATAGCGCCGGTAGATGCATTTCAGCTTGAATTTAAAGATATTCCACAACATATCAATGTAAATACCAGCCGTTCATGGGAAGTAGTTGGTAGCCAAGCCAATAGCCTAAGCGGAAATACTTTAGAGTTTCTGTCGATCATTAAAGAACAAACAGCAAATAATGATGCTACTACAGACAGCGATAAATTATCGTCCACACGTTACAGTTATCAGCCTTTTGTTAACGTTACGCGCGAGCTTTCTATAGATCAAGTTTGGACGCTACTAACCACCATTGAACGCATTGCGCCGAGCACAGGTTCAATAAACACCCGCATTCCTACGTTAAGTGGTGAACATATAATTAGTGCTGATATTTTATTGGAAAACGGTCAAGTTGAAGTTACTTTGCCTGCAGGTGTCAATGAGTTTACTTGGCGCTCAACGATAGATAGACAACAAGTATTATCATTGCACGCTGATGCAAATCTATCTTTAATTGAGCAGTGGCAAGTCATTGTTAGCCCGTCATGGCATGCCGACATTAGCGGCTTGCCAATCATTTTAGGTGAGCAAGAAAACAATGATTATTATTCTTACCTATTTTATCCGTATCCAGGTGAAACATTAACGATTGCAACCAACAGGCCAAACGCAGTTAAAGGCGATGTTTTAGCTATTGACCGAGTTAAATATGAAATTGAGCAAGGAACTCGTACTTCAAAATTGAGTTTGTCATTTGATTATCGCAGTACTAGAGGTGGCGAGCACATTATTGATTTGCCAGAAAATTATCAGCTAAAAGAAATTCAAACTGATAATAAGTTGATAAATTTGCAGTTAGAGCAGGGCAAATTAGCGGTGCCAATTTTACCAGGCAAGCATAATATTAGTATATTAATGCGAGCAAATATTTCAGACCAACTGGCACTCACGGCACCTGCAATTAACTTGAATGCGCCAATTAGTAATATTACCAGTGTGATTAATTTAACTCGACAGCGTTGGGTGTTATGGGCTGATGGCCCTGTGCTTGGGCCTGCGGTATTGTACTGGGGGGAATTACTGGCGTTTATTTTATTAGCAGTGTTAATCGCTAGAGTTCCATTTTCACCTTTAAGCACCATAAGCTGGATTGCCTTAGGTTTTGGTTTAAGCTTAAATAATTGGGGTATATTAATGTTAGTGGCAGTGTGGTTTGCGTCATTAACTGCGAGTACTTATCGACCTAAAACGCTTAACCGTAATGCCTTTAATTTTTCACAGTTATTACTTTATGGTCTGTCGATAATTACACTACTTTCATTATTAGCGGCTATACCAACTAGCTTGTTAAGCTCTCCTGATATGGGCATAACAGGCAACAATTCATATGGTAACTATTTACAGTGGTTTGCTGATAAGTCTGAGGGTCTGTTACCGGAAATTTCCGTTATCAGTATTCCTATTCTGTTTTATAAAGGCCTAATGTTGGCTTGGGTGATTTGGCTAAGTTTTTCAGGCTTAAATTGGATGAAATGGGCATGGAAGAAATTAGGCTCACAAGGATATTGGCAAGCCAAAGTAGTTAGTAATGTGGGAAAAAAAGAACCAGAAAAAAGTACGTAAGCTCAACACATTACTTAGATGATATTTGTAACGGTTAGGCTTATTGGCTTGGTGTTAATCCCGCTAAAATATTGATCTAGGCTAGTTAGGCTTATGTCAGTAAATGCTAGGATTATTAGTTGCTTTTAAATGATAACAAACTTAAAGCCTAACCAAATTTTATTATCGGAGAACAATGTGAATAATAGTGATGTAGAAGAAAATGTTGAAGCATTTCAGTATGTTGGTTTTTGGACTAGATTTGGTGCTAGCATCATAGATTCTATAATATTAATTATGATCACTTTCCCTATTTTGTTTCTAATTTATGGTGGTGAATACTTCTATGGTGGTGAATCGGTTTCTGGTGTAGTTGATTTTGTTATTAGCTACCTTTTTCCATTGATTGCAACAATTTTGTTCTGGATTTATAAATCAGCAACGCCAGGTAAAATAGCATTATTGGCGAAAATTGTTGATGCAAAAACAGGTAATAAACCAAGCGTTAAGCAATCAGTTATTCGCTATGTTGGTTACTATGTTTCATTAATACCGTTAGGTTTAGGCTTTTTCTGGATTGCATGGGATGCTAAAAAGCAGGGCTGGCATGACAAAATGGCGGGTACTGTAGTTATTCGTTCTAAAAATAATGAAGGCGAAACCAGTTAATCTCAATAGAAAGAACAGTGACAACGTATGTTGAGTTTTCTTGCAAATATTTGAAATGGAAAGGTGGCAATAGCCACCTTTTTGTTTTTAATTTGTAGCTTTAGTCCAAAAGTACAGGGTATAAGGATAGCACCAGTAAAGCAGCCATCGAACCATTGAATACTCTTAAGCGTTTTTTATTGGTGAGAAAAGCTTGCATTTTTTGCCCAAGAACTACCCAACCACTGATGCAAGGAAAGTTAACTAAACCAAAGACTAATGATACAAACAGTACCGCACCTAAGCTTTTTGTTGGCGCGTAAACACTAATAGCTGTTAGCGCCATAGTCCATGCTTTAGGGTTCACCCATTGAAACATGGCGGCTTGCATAAAAGTAAAAGGTTTAGCGTTGCTGTTGTCTGTTTCAATTGATGAATTAGACATGGCTATTTTACCAGCCAAATACAGCAGATAAACAATGCTTAGTACTTTTAATATTTGATAACTTATTGGGAAAATATCAAATAGCTGCATAATACCTAAACCTACTAACGCCACCATCACTGTAAAACCTATTCCGACACCTAATGCGTGTGGCAAAGTTCGTTTAAAGCCATAATTTGCGCCAGAGTTCATTAACATCAAGTTGTTCGGACCAGGTGTTATAGATGATACAAAAGCGAAAATGGCTAAGGCAGTTAGTATTTCAGCGTTCATCAAAGTCATCCTTTATTGCAGTGAGTGTTGAACAAGTATAAATTGATTTCTACACAAGAACCGTGCAAGTTGTTGGTATAATAAATCTAAATGGACAACAAATGACTAAGTTAGATAGATATAACCGTGAAATATTGCGCGAACTTAAAATTAATGGCCGAATTGCCAATTCAGAGTTGGCAGAAAAAATAGGCTTGTCGCCATCTGCATGTTTACGTCGCGTGCAAGAATTAGAAAGTAGTGGCTTGATCAAAGGCTACCGTGCTGTTTTAGATGCAGACTTGCTAGGTATTAACTTTATTGCCTACATAAGTATCGGCCTAGGAGAGCATTCTACTGAGTCGCAGCAAGCATTCGAAAAGGCGATTAATATTGCTGATGAAGTAAAAGAATGCCACAACATGACTGGCGCGTTTGAGTATTTATTGCGTATTGAAACCAAAGATATTAAATCTTTTAAAGCCTTTCATGCCAATGTACTTGGCGCCATTCCACAAGTTAGAACCATCACAACTCACGTGGTAATGGATTCGCCAAAAGATGAAAGAATGTAATGACACGTTTTCAGTTACTTTTGCTTACTATGATCCACAGCTATTCATTCAAATTTTGCAAGTAATCAAGTAAGCTGCTGATTATCTACTACTAAATTGTCACTCTTATTTATGTCGAACAAAACTATATTAATTACTGGTTGCTCATCAGGTATTGGCTTACATGCAGCCCTAACATTGTCAGCTCGCGGATATCAGGTATTTGCGACTGCTCGAAAAGAGCAAGATATTGTAATACTAAAAGAAAAAGGGCTAAGTGCTTATTTACTTGATGTTACCAAAACTGAAAGTATTGAAGATACGCTTGCAAAGGTACTTGAGCAAACGGGTGGCCAGTTAGACTTTTTATTTAATAATGGCGCATACGGACAACCAGGGGCATTGGAAGACTTATCGACTGAAGCACTTAAAGCACAATTTGAGACTAATGTTTTTGGCTGGCATGAGCTAACCAAACAAGTTATTCCAGTGATGAGACAACAAGGGCATGGGCGCATTATTCAATGTAGCTCAGTTTTAGGTTTTGTTTCAATGGCTTATCGTGGCGCTTACAATGCGTCAAAATATGCCATAGAAGGGTTGACCGATACCTTACGGTTAGAATTAAAATCGGCGAATATTGATGTTGTTCTTTTACAACCAGGACCGATTAATACACAATTTCGTGCTAATGCTTTAGCTGCTTTTCAAGATAATATTGATGTAGAGGCAAGCGTCCATAAAACAGAGTATCAGCAGCAAATAGAGCGCTTAGCGAGTGAAAAATCAAATGCTGCTTTCACGCTAGAGCCGCTCGATGTAACTCGAGCACTTATTCATGCATTAGAAAGTAAACGACCAAAATTACGCTATCGAATTACTACCCCAACAAAACTCTTTGCGATATTTAAACGAATTCTGCCAGCTCGCCTGTTGGATTATTTATTAGCAAAAGGTTAATAGCCGTTTGTTTCTCATGCCATTTAGTTGGTATTTCATCGATAAAGCTTTAGATAATACTAAGGCTTTAGTTAAATATCATTGCTGAGGGACATGTTTTATATCTCAGTGTTTTTTTAGCATCACAATTACGTCTTTCTGGCTAGGAGTGAAAAATATATTGGGTATATTGTTAAAATATATTTCTTTAGCGTTTAGTCGATTAGCCATCATTAATGTTATTCGTCGTGACTAGAATACAGAGTAACGTATATTTTAATTAATATGAGGCTAATTAGTGCTTTGGCAAATGTTCGACAACATGAAATGTTACATTCACAAATGAATAATATTTCTTGCTTCACGTATCTTGTTAGAGGTCATCAATAACAAGAATAACCCCTTAATGGATCAACAGCTTAAAAACTGGTTTACGCAAGAGAAAATAGCTAAAGTCATCTGGCACTCAACATGGCCAATGTTTGGCGCTATTTTAGCTTTATTGGCATATGACTTGTTAGAGTCAAGCTTGCTTGCACTTAATGGTGAACAAGCATTAACTGCGCTTGGTTTTACGCTGCCAATAACCACTGCAATAACCGCGATTGCCATTGGTATGAGCATTATCACCAACAACAAAGTGATAAAATATGCCTGCTTGCATAGCCATGAATTAGCAAAGTCTGTGGTAATATCGCTGCTACAAGCTAGTTTTTTCATCTTACTTTTATCTATTGTTTTTTATTTTGCTAATGAGCAAATACTTTCTTTACTCGGTAATCATTCTTGGTCGTCAGGGCATATTGGAGATCCACAAATAGAGATAATTCATAGTCAAATGAACTATCTAGATAGTCGATATTTTAGTTGGATTTTTTTAGGAGTAATTTGGCAAGTTAATGCTATTTTTCGGGCGTTAGGCAACTCTAAGCTAGCAAGTCGTATAATGATGTTCTGGTTATTCACGAAAAGTATTATTGCCATACTTTTAATAACTCCAGAAAGTAGTTTTCATTTATCAGGGCTTAATGGACTGGCCTTGAGTCATAGCAGTGTTGATATTTTATTCGCGATTATATCCGTTGTATTTTTGCATAAAAACCTGAACTTAATGTGGCCGTCACCAACTGAATTGCGCCGCGCCATATTCTCACTGAAATTAAATAGCTTTATCATTGTACTTCAACAACTTATTACCCCGTTAAGCATTGCACTGCTCACTATTATTGCCGCCAATATTAGTTATTCATATGTTGCTGCATTTGCTTTCATATTTCGTATGGAGCCTATATTCCTGTTGTTACCTATGATGTTAACAACCACGATGCCATGCATTATTGGCACAAACTTTTGGTTGGGTCATTTCAAGCGAGTTAAACAAGCTTATTATATTGCATTTATTGCTGTGGCTACTGTGCAGCTACTGCTAGCAATAGTGCTGTTAATAAACAACAATATGTTGTCTTATTTTATTTGCCCAGAAGGTGAAGTAGCTGAACTACTAGCGGTTTATTTAACATGGGTACCCTTAGGTTATATTGGCGCTGGTTTCGCTATTGTTTATCAGTCATGTTTGAACGCAGAAGGTAAACCTTTACAGGCATGTGCCATTGGCATTATGCACCGCTTAGTTTTGTTATTGCCTCTTGCCGTTGTTGGCGGGATTCTTTCAATAGATTCAATTTCAACAGACTCAAGTTTGTTTCAAGCGCTTATGCTTGGTCATTTTTCTGCGGCACTTTACGTTATCTACTTATTTAGAAAAAGAACCTTTAATCATACTGATGCAACAGCCCCCATACCCGAATTACCCAATAAACAGCAAAACAATAACTTAGGAGAACAATTATGAATATAAAGCATACTATTTTAAGTTTAGGATTATTGACGGCTATTACGAGCACTATGGCGTTAAGTCATGATACTAATGAAAACTCCTTTAGCAATGCATTAGAGTCGAAGCACCGAGCACAGGCAGATCGTGATAGAGATGCTGGCCGAAAACCCGAGAAAGTGATGAAGTTTTTTGGTATTAAACCAGGCATGACAGTTTTGGAAGTGCTTTCTAGCGGCGGTTATTACACCGAGGTTTTGTCTCATCGAGTTGGCAATAAAGGTAAAGTAATAGCGCAAAATAATAAGTTCATTTTGGAGGTGTTTGATGGACGTTTTGCTAATGAATTTAACAATAGACTCGTAGACCAAAGATTACCGAATGTAATGCATTACAAAAAAGAGTTTGGTGAATTTGATTTAACTAATGAAGTTGATGTGGTGACGGTAGTACTAAATTATCATGACCTTTATTCTTCAGCTTCAAAAGAAAAACGCATGAAAATATTGGCACAACTGAAAAAGGCATTAAAGCCTGGTGGTGTTTTAGGTTTGATTGATATGGAAACGAATGCCAAAGAGCATAATCCAAAATTGCATCGGGTAAATGAAGCATATGTTAAACAAGAATTGGCTGAAGCTGGCTTTGAATTAGATGGTGAAGCAGCATTTTTACGCAATCCCAATGATGATTACAGCAAAGTAGTTTTTGATCCTACAGTGCGTGGAAAAACTGATCGTTTTGTATTGCGTTTTAAAAAGCCTTCTTAACTTTGCTTTAAAATATTTTATTATGGGCTCACAGTTGTATTTTCAGTTGTGGGCTTTTCTTTAAGTGTTTGTTTTTAATTGTGTTTACAATGTTTTTTGTTAAGGGTTGATATCTTAATGATCACTTTCTCGTGTTTTGGTAAAGATTGAACAGATAAAAGGATACTGGTAACGTACTAAAATTATTCGTAAAAATGTGTGCTTGAATGTACTGAAATTCACGATTGAATTTGTATTAACTCGAGATGCGCATTAATACACTGTTATGTGCACAAGGAGCTCTCTTGAACATTAGGCATTTCTCTTTATACATTACCATATTAATGTGTTCTGCTTGTACAACATCAGGGCAACTTTACTATGTTGATACGGAAGGTAGCGAAAAACTTGGCTGTGAATACGAGTTCGTTGGTGCACCAAGTGTTGATGAATATGCTATTGAGTATGCTCTTAGTTTATGCGCTAAAAGTATTGTTAAAAAAGGTGGTGTAATCAAAGAAGAATATCTGTTAAAAATAGATACTTCTATTCCATTACCAGCTTGTGGCAAAATTTGGACTCATGATTTAGCCAAGCAACAGTTCAACTCTGAGCAAATATCTAAAAAAGAATATGGTTATATTGTAGCTAACATTGATATGGGGTTTGCAGCAATCAATGAATGTGCACATAACAAGCAAATCAACAAGGACTAAAAACAGCGGGCTGTTCGCTCCGCTCCATTTTAGCCCACTATTTTTAGCCTGTTATTTGGGCGTTATACCTACAAGGACGTGTCGTGAAAAATTTATTTACTTTAATTATCCTGATAGTTTTATCTTCGTGTGCATCAACAACTATACCAACTAAAGACACATCTGAAATACTTTTGCAGCCATCACCTTTTCCATCCGAAGAATGGGTCAAGTATCAAGAGGAAAATGTCAGAATGGCTATGCTTACAACTAAGTGGAAGTCGAAAACATCTTTGGATTCTATAATTACATTTGTCCTTTACAGAACGCCAAATGTAAATTTAGAAAATGCAATGGAACCTGATATAAAAAGAGGCAAAGCAAGTTGTGACGTGCTTTTTGAAGTGACCCCTATTTCTCAAGACCTCCAAAATGGTTATCCGCAGATAACATGGGTAAATGAATGTAAAACTAGTAAGGGTATTCATACAAGAACAATACATAAGAAGATCGCGGGTAATAAATCTAAATATTCAATATCAAGAGTATTTTCTAGTAACCCAAGCAATAACCAATTAGAGTTGTGGTTAAACTATATCGATTCAATTACTGTTTGCAGCTCTATAGATAACAAACATTCTTGTCCTGCTAAAATGTAGGTATAACAAGTCGTTTAAAAGGACAAAAAACAGTTGGCTTTTGCTCCTTCGTCGCTAATTTAGCCAACAATCTTTTGCCTCTTAACGAGGCGTTATATGCAAAGGAACGTTCTTGTGAAGAATCATCTATTAATCTTATTCTCTATGTTATTTTTAACTGCATGTGTAACAACTCCGTCAGAGTCAAATATAACTATTCCCAAACAATCAGTTGCATCACAAGCACCTGCATTAGCTAATGACGTATTAAATAACATTACTGTTTATCTACAACAGAATTTTCAATGTGATAAATGGCATATTACAAATGTTCAGCATGTTTCAGCCGATGCTCAAATTGCTTTTACCAAAGAGGGGCAAATTTACTCTGGTAAAGTAGCTGAAACTTGGAGTGTAAATCAGTGTGGTTCGGAACTTGATTTGGACTTAGTTATGACGCCTGACGGTAAAGGTGGTAGCTACGTTGCAATTGTAAAGTTGTAGCTATTTGCATATAACAAGTCACTCAAAAGGACAAATAACAGTTGGTTTTTGCTCCTTCGTCGCTTATTTTAACCAACTATTATTTGCCTCTTAGTGAGGCGTTATATGCAACGGAGATGCATGTGAAATATCTACCATCAATTATTTTAGGGTTATTATTATGGATAGCTTTAAATTATACTTTTTCTTTAGCTGCTACTTATAGCCCGCTGCTTGACTTTCTGGCTTCTACTTCTAACTTAAATGAAAATAGTCCTGAGTATTTACTATTAGGATTTCATGATTCATTTATTAAAATACTAGTTTGTTTTGTTTTTCTATTTATTTATAAAAAACTTTTTAGTAGATTTCCATTTAACCTTACAAGTTCATTAGTTTTACAACTACCTTCTGCACTAATGATTATTTTAATTACTCTTCAAGCATCAGAATATTCAAACTTTCCTAATTTTTCTTCTTATTACGGTGTTGTCGATATAGTTGCATTTGTAGTAAGTTGTACATCAGTATTAATTGTATATTGGTTTATGGTTGCACTTAGTATCAAGTTTGAAGTGCAACAATAGTAGTTATTCATAAAAGCATTCCTCA